>UMHS01010167.1_pt1 | contig 110586 bp, 120 predicted proteins | sample 1965611 | NCBI WGS metagenome assembly UMHS01 (sample SAMEA4836106, study PRJEB28245) | human gut metagenome | biome: gut microbiome; material: fecal sample | place: Denmark | collected 2008
AACTTCGTGAGCGCGTTAAACAACAAAACGAGCTCGAGAAGAAAACCAAGATTGAGCTGATTGAAAAACAAGCAGCCGAACAAGAATATTACGGATGGGAAAAGTAAAAAATCTTATGAAAGCCCTATGTTATTTGTTTGAATTTGCTAACATCCTATCGTATTTAGGTTACAAAAGTAGCCGAATGCGTGCAAATTCAACAATTGCCAGTGCCTGAAAAATTTACACAAGAACTTACACAAAAGATAGAGTTTACATATTAACCATTTGATTAATAATTAAATATGAAGCTCTCCCCGGGCACCATGTGCCAGTCTCATGCCATTTCACAAAGTCTTAAAAACCCCAAAAAATCAACAAATTATAAAAATTGTTTGTCTCATTGCGTCTCGTGAAGTATCATAAAATCTCGGATTTTATGGTGGAACTTTTAGACGCATAAAAATCGTTTCTCCTCTCACTTATAAGCAGGTTTGTGCAATAAAGAAAGTCGGTCGTACAGCTCTCGGCGGAGCGGTGGGTTTGTATTTGTACATCAAACCGACCAGAAGCAAGTTTTATGTTTTTCGATTCAAAGCGCTGGACGGCAGCCGTTCATAAATCACAATTGCTCCCTTCGGAACAATAGATTTAGCAGAAGCGCGTAAGCGTGCAACTGAGTGGAAGGAGCGCTTGCGCAACGGCGAAAATCCCACACAAGTCAAACGCGCTGAACTTGAAGCAAAGAAAAGGGCTTTATTGGACGCCGCAATCGAAGCTGAAAAATCCGCAAGAACATTTAACTATGTTTCTCAACTGTGGTTTGATGAGCGACTGAAATCGGTTTTTTGGGCTAAGAATGAGGTTGGCGCTGCCCATACGATGCGCTTCCTGACGAAATACATTAGACCGTTTATCGGTCAGATTCCCGTTGCCGACATCAACGTTCACGATGTCTTTAAGGTTTTGAATCCTATCTATCAGTCAATGCCGAATACGGCAAAAAAGTCCTTGACGGTCATGTCGAGTGTTTGGAAATGGTCAAAAGCTCGGGATTGGACCAGCGGAGAAAATCCTGCAGACATTAAAGGCAGCTTGGGCGTACTGCTTGAACCCTATAAAAATGATCGTGTTAAGGGGAAAAATCATCCTGTGTTGGATCCTTCAGATATTCCTGACTTCTTCGTGGCTCTCAGGGGATTAGAGACAAACGCGGCTCGCTTGACGGAGTTTCTAATTCTCACGGCTACGCGATCCAAGATGGCTCGTTTACTGAAATGGTCGGATATTGATTTCACAAACAAAACAGCGACAATCGGCGAGTCATCTTTAAAAACAAAAGGGAAGGGGGCGAATATGGTCTTTTTATCCTCTCAGGCGATTGATCACTTGAGGTCGATGCCTCAAGTGATTATGTATTTACCTCACGTAATGGCAGTCCATTTTCTGATGCGGCTCCCGGGAAAGTGCTTAAGCAACTTCATAAAATGGCGTTAAGCTCCAGTCAAGAGGGCTGGCTGGACAAAAAGCAGACTAAAGATCTTGGTACGCCCGTGGTAGCTACCGCTCATGGAACAGCTAGAGCGACATTCGATACGTGGTGTCGTACCGGTGAAAATCGAAAAGTTTTTGATGATGATGCGGTGGAATTGTGCCTTACTGATAATTTAAAAGATGACTACAACGGAGCTTATAACCGGGCGACTCTAGAGCCGGAACGCCGCTTTGTCATGCAGGCGTGGGCGGACTACTGCTATTCGAGGCTCTCGTTGTAATAGAAGAACTAAAATATTTGGTTGTTTCCCCCTTCCCGGTCATGATGGGTAAAATCATCGTCATTTACCTTCCCTCGAGTGAAGTTTGATATGAAGCCTCGTTTTATTCTGAAAAAGGTTGTTTTTGAACCTAATTCCTGGCGCAAATTGTCTGGCTTGGAAATTCCTATTTTCCCAAGATTGACTGTGATCGCTGGACATAACGGCATCGGGAAGTCTTCTATATTGGGTTTCATTGCTAATGCGAGCGGTTTGTTGGCGGAAGATATTGACGGAAGAAAAAGTTATTTTGGTACGGAATTCATTTCTAAGTTTGAACAACAATTCCGATTAGCTCCAGCTGATATTACTGCAGGTGTTAAAGATAGTGGTTATATTTTTTTGACGTATGCAGTTGATGGAGGTGAAGTTTTAAAGGTCTGTAATATTGGGAAAGCAAGTACACCGACATCAGGAAAAATTCGTTATAGAGTTGTTCCGCGAACCAGAGGTGAGGAAGATTTTGCTACTCAGATGGGCGTTAAAAAAGATGGCAAGATTCCAATCCCCACGATTTTTGTTAGTGTTGCAAGAACATGGCCAATTGGAGAGAGTTCAAAAGTTGAAGTGAGAAACTCAATGTTGGAACCAGATGATGCCGAGTTTATTCGGAAGTTTCATAATCGCATCATCCCAGGAGAACTGACTGAGGGTGCGGCTAATGAATTAGATGTGAGCCTTTCTGAGAGACGTATTCTTCGGACACAACATCCGACCTATCGATATGACACAAGCGCAATATCTCTTGGTCAAGGCGCACTGGCTTACATTGCGACTGCTTTGGCGTCATTTAGATGGTTGAAGCGTCAGCTTAAGAAAAACTATCCAGGCGGAATGCTTGTGATCGATGAAATTGAAGCAGGGCTGCATCCTAGGGCTCAGGTTAAATTAGCGGAGATTTTGCTGCAAGAAGCAAAACAACTTAATTTACAGGTTGTAGTGACGACACACTCAATAGTCTTTCTTGAACAGATTTACAACGTTGCAAAAAATAAGGAGGCAATCGACGGCATTATCTATTTGATGGATACCAAGACGCCACGCGTAAAGGATTTGACGCTACGGGAGATGCAAGAAGAAATGCTATTGAGCAAAACTGCATTTTCGAAAAAGCGAAAAAAAGAGTTGTTTGTGTATATGGAAGACTATGAAGCGTTATTTTTCTTAAAACAGATCATAAAGTTTGGCAAAATCGATGAGAAGTCTTTAAGGGTAACTATACGAAAGGTGTCGTTGAAGATGGGTTGTGGCGAGTTAGTCAAGTTAGCTCGTAATGAATCGGCAAAGCACTTCTGCAAGCATTCTGTTTGTGTATTAGATGGGGATCAAAAAACTAAAGATCTTGAAGGCTTGGACAATTGCATTAAGTTACCTACGGAGGCAGGGGTTCTGCGAAGCCCGGAGCGGGAAATTGAGTACTTTTTAAATAAAGCCATGGATAACCAAGATGGGAAAGAGCGCAAGGCACTACTTGAAAGGAATGTCTCATGGGACTATATACAGAAAGAAATTAGTGATTTGAACGACAGGTTGAGCATAATCGGCAAAGAAGATAAGAAGCGTAGAGATGCTTATAAGAAATGGTTTTCGAGAATTAGTGCGAGCAAGAGAACAGATATTCTTGCTGCCTGGGTTGATGTTCACTCAGAAGAAGTGAGTGGATTTGCTGAAAAATACTTGAAAGCTTTATCGTTGGTAAAAAAACGGCTCGTTGACTAACGTCTAATTTGCGGTACTTCCTTGAGGTTACCAAAGAACATTATTTCTTTTCCTACTTCCTTGCGCTGAGCAGTGTACGTTAGGTCATACTCTACGAATTTACAACCAGAATATAGTTTTTTGATGAATTCATGGTTGTCATACGAGACGATCCAAGGACGAAGTTCGGATCTAATGAACGAAGAGACTTTTAAATGATCAGAGTCATTGTAGAAGTTGGTATAAAGCCCCGACCCCTTCACATAGTATGGGGGATCAAGGTTGAATAATACGGTTTTTAGATGCTTGGGGACTGCTGAATCCAAGAACTCTAGCGCATCCATGTTAAAGGGATGGATGCGGTCTTTAAATTTAGCAATTGTTTGAATACGATTGATTAACTCACTCTTGTTGAACCTACAGTCTAACTTCCAAGATCCACTCTGGCTCTTTCCTCCGATAACGCCCCCCTTGATGATGCCAGATCGGTTGGTTCGGTTAAGGAAAAATGTAGCGAAACCCCGTAGGACAGTATCTTCACTTTTAGCGAATTCTTTTTGTTTCTTCCACTCTTCAATGGTTACCTCGGTCTTATCAATCATCTCGCATAACAAATCAGGTTGCTTGAGGACAAGCTCCCAGAACGAAGCGATTCCTTTGTCGATGTCGTTTAACCAAAGTTGACTGACAGCTCCCCGGCGGAGCAACTCCATAGCAAGGCCAGCCCCTCCGGCGTACGGTTCGGCATAATCGCATCCGGAGAGATCATTACAGGAAATTAGCGACTCAATAAAGTCAGCTAATTTTCGTTTTCCGCCAGGGTATCGAAGAGGTGTTCTTAAGCTCATAAGCATAATTTTATCTTGAGTTTTCTCTTGATTGCTATTAGTTCAGAAGATCTTTTGTGTCAACATCATTTACATTAGCCCCGCTTCTGCTGGGCTTTCTATTCCTAGGCCTGATGAGCGACCAAGTACTGATAGCACTCCAGATTCTTAACAGAATAGCCAGCCTTAGCCAGAATTGTTTCTAGATTCCCAATCGGCATGCTGTGCATGAGCTCGTAGAAACCGGGCGCAAGCGGCGACCGAACGGCTTTCAGCAATAAATAGATTGCCTCCAGTTGTCCCCGAGGCAGGTACTTGAACTCATAAACAAAATCAAGCAGGCGCTCGCAGTCCTTATTGTCGAGCCATTCCACCGAAGGGTATGGCGCTGCTGCCTCTTTGACAGACTGCACCGGTGCCGCCGCTTCTGGCGTGTGCAGATTCACCACCTCGATGAATTTCAAGCAGTCCTCGAACTTGTCTTGAGGCAACTGATCGTACCGAGCGATTTGATAACGAAGCTTGATGGCTCGATAGATCGTCTGGTAGTGGTTGGCAGTCTTTTGTGCTCTGCGTCCTACGGCTTGTTGGCTAGCGAGCTGTTGGGCGGGGGTTAGGGTGGCAACTGCTTTCATTTTGTCAGCAGTTGAGTTTCTCAGTTCTTCCTCCATTCGGTCAAAGGCATCGATGTAGGTGATTTTGAATTTCAGAGCCTTTTCACCAGTGAAGCCCATTGACAGCAGAACAAAGCCCTTCCTGTCCATCCTGTAAGCTGGTCTTAACTCCCCTTTTGCATCTTTAATTTCAACCGGCGCAAAATTTTGCTCGTTAAGTTCTGGGGCAGACTCGATAAGGTTTCGGGTTGCTTTTAATATGTCTTTATGGAGCTTTCCAAAGTATTCTGCGACTTGAGTGGACAATGTAGTCGGATGACCATTAACGATAGATAGCGCAGGAACGCTTGGAATGATTTGTGCAAATTGCATTGTGCAATCTCCTTCGAGAGTTCTAACACCTCGCTCCCACTTTCCACGGTGGGTGGGCGAGGACTGGCAGGGTGGAAATACTAGCCTCGAAGGATACTAGCCGCACAAAGTGCGCCTACCAGCCTCCCCCATTAACGTCTCCAAAATTGGGGCGGTTGAGAGACTGCACAAAAATACCGCTATCAACAGCGGCACCTTGTGCCTTCGAGAATCCAGTTCAGGTTTCCACGCCTGGCTTTGCCTTTTTTGCAGAAGCGATTGAAGTATACATCATTTCTCCTTTGTGGTTCCCCCTGTGGGAGAATTTAAGAGCTGGGATTCGACTAAACCAGTGATCTTTAATCATCTCACAGGAGGGAAATTCATGTCAGATAATCATGAAAAAATCATCGCCTTCAAAAAAGAGGAAGCTATTCAACTCATCATTGCCGCGATACAAGCGGGAGCGATCAGTTTTCCGTTCTCTAAGTCTTTGAACGACGAGAAAATCAATAACCTGATCAAGAGTCGGATGAGCAGTTGCTTGGACAATCTTCCTCGAGCTGAGTTGCTTAGACGAATCGAGGGAGTCACGATAGCGGCTGAATGCGCCGCGCTTGCCAGAAGGGACGCCTTGTTCATTCTTACACTCTTGACCACGTTGACTCATGGGATCACTGAGGAAGAAGCCCAGAGGATCATTAGGACCGCCACCGACTAAATTGTGAAGCTTTGTCAGGCAGTCAACGAGGTCTGGAACAGTATGATCGGTACCTCATCCGTTACTTTGGGTGCCGGCATACTGCTTGCAGCATTCCCAAATTTCCCTAGCTGCTTGAACTGAAATTTTTTGTTCAGTACTCACTTTTTGTCTCCATTGTCAGTTATCAACATTTCGCATCCTTTCTCGGAAAATTCTCATATCCGCCCCGTTGGTATGATTTGAAGTGTCGTAATTCAAAATCAATAACCAACGGAGCAGGAAGATGGATGATCTTGTTCAATTTTGCAGCGTAGTTGCAGGGGTCTTTGCTGTGCTAGGGGTCGTAGGTAACATTCTTAGAACTTCTCCACCAGAAATAAAGGTTAATCAATATCGACGTGATCTCGAAGGTGACTACATGGTTTTAGATCTGACCATTGTGCCAGGGGACTACAAAGTAACCATTAAATCCTTATCCATTCCAGGATTCAAATTGGCTCATGCATCTAAACCTTTAAGCTTCATATCTCACAAAGATCTTCAACGCGTCTCTCCCTCTCCATCAAGTGTTTTCGTTGACTGTATTAAGGAGGATTGTCCGTTAAGATCCGCTGATAAATCCGTTGGGTACCTTCTTCTTGTCAAGCCTTGTCCAATCAGACCTTGCCGGATCAGTCTTTCAATTTCTCGAATCCCTTGGAGAATTCGAAAAATTTTGCGCTGAATCATTAGATTGGTGATGTAGACCAGAATGATTGTGATGGACTGGATGAGTTCCATTGTGGACTCTTCAAACATGCTGCCTCCTAAACTCCTTCCAACCTCTTGAGAATCAGCGCTCTCACTCGCTTGGCTTTCTGGATCTCTTCTTTTAACGAAATCATTTCGCTGCCTTTGGGGTTAGCCCCGTATGCAAGGCGGTTCTCATATTGAATCTCGTCATCGGTAAGCGGCCAGTCATCGTTTGCATCAACAAGTTCAGCGCAGTCAGCACGGTTCAAATAGAACGAGCAGTAGGCTGCATTCCAACCGTACTTAGACTTCAGCTCGTAAAGATTGACGGAAAAGTCCTTTTGCTCACAGTTGAAAACACTTTCAGCTTTGACGATTAGCTCTTGAGCGCGTTCAGGAGTCGGAGCAATTTTGCAAATAAAGGCTTTCGCCTCGTCAGTCAGTTTGTATCGCGTTGTCATTGTGAATACCTCTTGAATGGTGCGAACCAGATACACATACCGGGAAGACATGCCAAAAACCAACCGATCACAATCACGGCGCCGAGAGCCCTGCAGAGTGTTTCGCATTTGTCCGACATGAATTTCTCCGATTGTGTTTAAATTTATCACAACAAGTAATTTAAATTAAATTTAAAAAGATGACAATAAACGATTTAAATATTTTTAAAATGAAGATTAAAAATATTTGACTTTTATTAAGGAGGATTTGAATGACGGGCAATAAAAAACCGCCAGGAGGCGGCTGCAGGAATCATTTTCGCCACTTGACAAAAATGTTCTTTATGAAGTTGTAAAAAGCCCCGGGCTGAATTCCCGAGGCTTGGTGTTGTTAGGGTTGTCCCTTACCAGGGACTATTTTAACTTAGTGCTTAATGTTGTTATGTGAAAGAAATCTTCGAAGTAATTAAAGATTAAGATCGAACTACGGCTTCATCTTTTAAAAATGTTGCTACTTCAACAGGCGAGTTAAAGGCCCAGTAATCAAGAAGTGGTAATCCACATTGTTTTTGCTCGAACTGAAAGCGGTCAATGTAATTCATAGTGTTTTCTTCATTTTTGATCAGCGTAATTGCTCTTTCCACTCCGTGGTTTCTGAGCAGGATATCTGAGTCTCTAGATTTCATACATAATTGAGGGATCTGTTTTTCACTATTTAATTGCATTGAGAAGGCAACAAATTTCATAGAGCAGTTACTAAAGAATGTATTTACAGCTCTCTTCCCAATCCAAACACGCTTGTCAAAAGATCCTATGCTAGGCATATCGTAGTAGTTATTGCAGAAACTTTTTACTGATTTTGTCCAATCATTGTCTTTTATTGACATTTGATTGGATAGCATGTTCAGGTACCGTTCTTCGGTCATAATGGATGAGTATCTTTGGATAATCTGTATTACCGCTTTAGTCATATCGGGAGCGGCTATATTTTTAGCCGTACCAATAACAAAATTTTCACTGAAGGTGCTTAATTCATTAATATTTTTCCCCTCTTGAATTTCGGTATTCAAAATATTAACGATGAAATCGACAATGTTAGATGCTCGCTTATTTTCATCTAAGTAAAAAGCTTTTAAAACCGAGTTGTCAACAATTCTGAGAACTTTTTTATGGTTACCTAAAACAATGGCGGCAGCAACCATAAATCTTTCATCAGATCCTAAAGATGGAGCCCAATATATAGGAGCCCATAATCCGTGAGAAAAAGATCGGATAGACTCTTCCAATTGGCTAGCAATTTCTAAAATGGTCGCCATAATACGTTAGTTTGAAGGTTGTACAAAAAGCTCTTTTGTGAACATGGAAGATTTCTTTAATGCTAAAGAAATTTGGGATTCTTTTATTCTTCTTTTAAGCATTTCAGACAATAATAAAACATTTTTTGAAATATCAGGATGGTTTAAATTCAATAAATTAGAAGCTGCACTGTCAATAATTTGATTTTGAAGAGTTTCTATAAACGAGAGCGATTTTTTGAAAATGAAATTAGATTTTTGGGAACTTGGGTTACTTGCTAAGACTATTAGTGAAAGTAGTTTATTTCCAAATGCATTGAAATACGCCTCGTTCATAGCCAAACCATGGTCTATCAAATAAAACTCCTTTTGCCCATCCCAAAGAATATTTCCAAGATTCCTATCACCATTAGCAATCCACTCATCAAACCCGATGACATCTGTATAACCAGGGCAGTTTTTTGTAAAAAGGTCTACAAATGTTTTTGCTATTGACATAGTAAGTTCAGAGCCAACTTTTTGGTTAACACTTGGCAGACTGACCTCTTCACAAGCAAAACCGAGAAATAATTTTTTATCATTGACTTCAATCCAAGAAACATTTTCTCGGAGAAGAACATTCACTGACTCTGAAGGGATAAGTTCCTCTGGACAGAATACTAGATAAGGTGTTGGAGTTTTTAAACCTATACTCTCAATAAGTTTGGATGCAAAAAGCTCAATTGTAACTTTGAGGATGTTGTTGCATTTTATAAATACAGGATGGGTAGTATTGTCTTTTAAAACTATCGTCCCAAGAAAGGCACCATGTGTACCATCAGCCTTCTTTGTTGGCTCGGGCAATAAGTAACCGCATTGAATTTCTGAAGCCATTTTTATTCCCACGTATTGAACTAATCTGCTGATCTCAGTTGCTATCCATTACCGAAGTGGTCAAAGTGTTCCGCCAGTCCAGTAGTAGGCAACTCTGCCGATGATTCGAACTTCATCTTCCAGTTTGAGCTCAAACGACTGATATTTTTTGTTGTCACTGATCATCAAAAGAGTTTTGCTTGGCGTTCTTTGGAAGCGTTTAACGTACAGTTCGCCATTGACTAGCGCTACGTAAATTGAATCATATAAAACTTCATTGATGCCGTGGTCGACCAACAAAATGTCCCCAGAGTTGATGGTTGGCTCCATCGAATCGCCAGAGGCTGAGATCATGCCCAAATTGTCTCGATTGGTGTATCGGACATTTTGTTTTAACCAGTCTTCATAAAAGTCAATTCGCCTGACAACCTGTTCGGAGAAGTTCAGAAAACCCGTGCCGGCGGAAGCCCTAACTTCCAACAGGGGAACCGAAACGATTCCTAACTGTTTATTTTCTTTTTCTCCCGTACCAAGCTGCAGCCATTCGGCACTTTTCCCTGTTGCTCTGGCGAGATCATCAAGGCGCTCAAAGGAAGGGATGGATATTCCTTCTTTCCAGGCTCTTACGGCTTGGGGGGTTACGCCCATTTCTCGGGCAATAGCACTCATTGACTTTCCAGATTGCTCAATAGCTTCTTGAATTCGTCCGGTTAGATCTTGTTTCATAAGGCCTCCATAGCCTTAAGGATACAACAGAAAGTTTAAAAAGATTTAGATTTTTGCTTGCAAAGTTTAAAGTCTAAATTTAAAATTAATAAAGCCAATAATTTAAAAAACGCGCCATGAATAAAACTGAAGATTTAAACTAGCAATGGCGAAAGCGGGGAGTATGTCTCGCTTGGCTCGCTCCTGTGGCGTTAGTCCTCAAGCGGTTCGAGCTTGGGTTGTTCGCGGAGAAATCCCTCTTAACAGAGTGATGGATGTCAAACGAGCAACTGGTCTTTCTTTGAAAACTTTTAGGCCCGACTATTTTGGCGGGAAATGATATGCGTGACTATGGAATCGTTAGCCCAATGTTTTGGATTGGCGAAACGGGCAGGGCATTACGGAAAAATCCAAACGCTCAAAGAGTGGCTATCTATTTGATGACCGCTCCATCGTCAGAGATGACAGGAGTGTTCTACTGTCCCCTGACTTCAATCCTCAATGAGGTTGGAACTTTCGAAGACCCTTTAAAGCCCCTTGCAAGCCCCCCCCCGAAGGGTCTTTAGAGGGGGTGGTTAATCCCATAGAAGGGGTAAACAAGCTATTTTCGAACTTCAGAGGCTTGGCTTTTGCTTTTATGACTTCGAGTCTGAATTTGTCTTTGTTTCTGAGATGGCAAGGTGGCAAATCGCTGAAGAGCTAAAGCCGACTGACAATCGTGTTGTAAATGTCAGAAAGCTGGTAAAGGCAATGCCAAAGAACATGGCCGCCTTGTTTTTGGAGAGATACAACGATGTTTACCATCTAGGTTTCGATCCTGAAAGTTGGATTGAACCGTACAGAAACGAGACGATTTGTAAAGCCCCTCCCCGGCGCCAATTGCAAGAGTGGCACGTTTTAACGAGCTTTTTTTGTATCCGATCTGAAAGTTGAACATCAAATCGGATTCAAGCAAGAACTATTTCAAAACAGATTACTTTCCACAGTCACAGTGACATTCACCGTGTTGACCGCAATTGTTGTGCTGACATTGTTCATGGTGGGAGTGTTGGTGCTTGCTACAGGCGGCTTGCAAATTACTTTGAAGATTCCCGGCTAAAAGTGAAGTGACTGCTTCGTCAGCTGTACCGTTGATACCGGCATAAAACGTAATGTCTGCCTGTTTCAGAGCTTGCATGGCGCCATCACCAATACCACCGCAAATGACACAATTTACATTCTCGGAGAGAAGAATGTCGAGCATGGCGCCATGTCCGCGGCCGCTAATTTGTTCAATTTTGGTTGAAGTAACCTGACCGTTTTCTACATCGTAAATCTTAAATGCAGCTGCCATACCAAAATGTTGGTAAATGTTTTCGTTTTTGATGGGGATCGCAATTTTCATAGTATTGACTCCTTTGAGGAATTGATTGACTTGATGTTGTTTTCCATGTCTACAGTGGCAACGACCAGGGCAAGTGTATTCAGCTAATCCATTGCAAATTCTGTAATGACCGCCATCAATCACTAAAGGTTTGCCATTCACGATCGCATCTGCGATTTTGAATCGGGCCCTTTCATACATTTCAGTTACGGTGGTTCTCGAAATTTGCATTTGTTGAGCACATTGTTCATGTGTTCTTTTTTCGTAATCCACTAAACGAATCACTTCGTACTCATCGACAAAGAGTATGATGGGATTGCTTTTCCCTTCACTGTTAAACGCTCTAAAAACAGGTTCTGAGCACACTCGTCGGCATCTGCTGGGTCTAGGCATGGTCTTAAACACCTATAGTATTCGACATATGTCGGATATAGAATAGAGCTATTTCAGCAAAAGATCAAATTCACATTCGTTTAAAAATTGTTGATTTGCCAATAAGTGACTCTCAAAAAACGACGAGTTTCGGTTTGGATCAGTTCTTAGAGAGGAAAAGAAAATCGCCCTGACATTGCTCAGCAAGAAAAAGTAAGCCAAAAAGAGGCGGTACGTAAACTGCCACCTCTTTTCTGGGTAAGTTGAAGCTAATTAATGTTTTTTTCAATACGAAAACGCGTAATTGAAAGTTGATTGGAATATGTTTGAGAAAGTTCCGTTAAGGCTTTTTGAAAAGTTTTTTCTGCAATTTCTTGTGTCATGAGAACAAAGTTTTCGTTAGTTTGTTCAATTTTTTCAACCGAAATATGATGTTTTTCCAGTGTAGCTAAGACTTGATCAGTTAAATCATTCAAGCTAACAGAATTAAATCGAATGTAGTTCTTATTTCTTTTCTCTTTGTTATCTATGAAAGTTACAACGCTGGGGGAGTCTGATTTGGCGATGCTTTTGTGTCCTTTGGCAATATCTATGATATCTGCAAGAACCGCACTGGCGGTTGCTTCACCTCCGGCGCCTGCCCCGTAAAAGAGGGTTTTGCCAACAGCGTCACCCACTATCTCAACGGCATTCATGGCATCACTAACTTGGGCCAGTATGCTGTTTTGAGGAATAAAGGTTGGAGCAACCTGAAAAGAGAGATAATTATTGATTTTCTCTACAGTAGCCAGCAATTTAACAACAAAACCTAGTTTTTGAGCGAATTGGATGTCAATGGAAGAAATTCCTTTGATACCTTCAACAGCTGTCATATCAAAGTGGAAGGGAACGCCAAAAGCCAATGATGTCAAAATCGACAATTTATGCCCGGTATCTAACCCTTCGATATCAAAGGTAGGGTCGGCCTCTGCGTAGCCTAACTGCTGAGCGTTTTTTAATGCTTCTGCAAAAGAAAGAGGCGTTTTATGCATAGCGCTCAAAATATAGTTACATGTGCCGTTGAGAATCCCGGAAATTTTAGAAATTTGATTACCCGCAAGTCCTTCCCGTAATGCTTTGATAACGGGAATACCGCCGGCAACCGAGGCTTCAAAGAAAACGGAGTGATTTTGCTTTTGAGCTTCTTTAAAGATTTCATCGCCATGTGTGGCTAACAGAGCTTTATTTGCGGTAACAACATCTTTTCCATTTTTTAAGGCATTCAAAATAAATGTTTTCGCAGGTTCAACGCCTCCCATTACTTCAATGACAACAGCAATTGAGGGATCGTCAATAATTGTATTTAAATCGTTGCTGGCGATGACATTTCCTTGTGTTTGTAAGATGACCTTATCAGTTTTTCTACAAACTACTCTTTTAATTTCAATCTGTTTGCCTGCTCGAGCATGAATTAACTCAGAGTTTCGTTTTAAGACTTTGTAGACAGAGCTGCCTACTGTACCGAATCCTGCCATGCCAACAATGAGTTTTTCTGACATTTGAAATCCTTTCTTTCAGAATATGTTCCATTCTAGCCTAGGATGAAAATGCATTTTATATTTCGGCAAATTGGAGCAGATTAGTTCTTTTTTGTCGTTATCTTCGATTATTTCTTTCTTGTCAGCGTCGTAAAAATATCTTATCCCCAAGCCATCTTACATCTACAGCTCCGTTGTTCCATAAAAACCGTTACGGTTGTCCATGAGTCCTTCACCAAATATTAAGCAAATGTTTTAGCGGACGATGCTCAAGCTCTTTTGAAGAGTCGATGGTTCTTCAGAGGACGCTTCCGCCAGTCCGAGTGCCTCGACAAGAAGCTTAAGTCTGGCAGGCCAAGCAGGTCGCGCCAAGCTTCATCCGAGAGGCTTTTGGAGTTCACCTTAGGTGAGAATGATTAGAAAAATATTCAAAATAGCTTGATCTGGAATTTAAACCTGACTAATATCAAAAAATAATAAAGATCTTAACAAAAGATCTTGTTTCTAAAATCAAACTGGCATCTCTGGCACCAGCAGTGATCCGCCCGTTGGACGAATCTAGAAAGGAGCTCCTTTATGAAGCACCATGAATCCAGTATTGAAATTGGCGCCATCAGCAACAAATCCAAACTTATTCCGTTAATTCTCGGTCCGTTGGTTGCATTGCTGTTTTACTTTATTCTTCCAGATCTATACACCACTTCAGCCGGGATATCTGAAACCTTTTCTCATGCGGCTCGTGCCTGTGCAGCTATTGTGTTGTGGATGGCCATTTGGTGGTTTACCGAAGCCGTTCCGATTGCTGTTACTTCCCTTTTGCCTATAGTGCTTTTCCCGCTCTTTGGCGTGATGGGATCGTCGGATACACTCAAAGAGTACGCAAACGGCACTATTTTCTTATTTTTAGGTGGCTTTTTAATTGCTGCGGGCATTGCTCGTTGGCACTTGGACCGTCGTATTGCATTGTTAACGATTCGCATCGTCGGAACAAAGCCTCAACAGATCATTTTGGGACTTTTGCTCTCAACGTCTTTCATTTCCGCTTGGGTGAGCAATACAGCTACCGCAGCCATGATGGTTCCGATTGCTCTGGCTGTACTTAAAGTTGTCCGCTCAACCCGAGAAGACTTACCGATAGATCGTGCCGAGCATAATTTCGGAGTCTGTGTCCTATTGGCTGTCGCATACGGAGCCAGTTTAGGCGGAGTTTTAACATTGATTGGCACGCCGCCCAACGGAATTTTTGCGCGTTTTGTTGAACAAACCTATAACGTTCCGGTTAGCTTTATAGACTGGATGCTTATTGCCTTACCCATTGTTGTTGTGATGATTGTCGCGACTCAGCTGTTAATGACAAAAGTTTTATTTAGGGAATTAGTTAGCGAATTGCCCGGTGGCAAAGATTGGGTTATGCACGAATATTCCAAATTGGGACCGATGTCTCGGGGAGAAAAAATTGTCTTGACGGTTTTTATGACAGCGGCGCTGTTGTGGTGTTTTGGGCCTGTGATTCGCGGTATTCAAATAGGAGATATGACACCGTTTAAACCGTTATCTGATACGGTTATTGCAATGGGAGCCGGGATTATTTTATTTATTATCCCCGTCGACTATAAACGTGGGGTGCACGCCTTGGATTGGTCCAGTGCGAGCGATACGGTTGCTTGGGACGTTTTGTTGTTATTCGGCGGTGGTCTGTCTATGGCTGCGGCTATTCAAAAGACAGGCTTGGCGGATATTATCGGGGCGCAAGCAACGTTCTTGTCATCGCTACCGGAAGTTGCTGCAATTAGCGGTCTTACAACATTAACGGTTTTTGCTTCTGAATTTACCTCCAATACAGCGCTTGCTGCGACCATGATGCCTTTGGTTGCGGCCGTCGCCAATTCCATCGGCATGCATCCCGAAGCGCTTTTGGTGGCAACAACGTTCGGTGCATCTCTTGCGTTTATGATGCCTGTTGGTACTCCTCCTAACGCCATTATTTTTGGGACCGGGCGAATCCGGATTGCAGAGATGATTCGCGCGGGCTTTTGGCTTAATGTTTGCGGTATAGTGGTTGTCACGATCATCTGCTCTATTTTTACTGTCGGAATAATTCCGTAATACAGTCCACATAAATTTAAACATTTTGGGCGTTTAAAACGCCCAAAAATTTTTTAATAACTTTGCAATTATGGATACTATCTATTGATACTATTTTATTGTAGGAGCACAATGAATAGACGTTCTCTTTTTTCTTTGGATCATAAATCATGACCGAAAATTCGAAAAACACAGTTAAGTCCAAACGTGGTCCTTATCGAAGCCAACTTGTTTCCAGAGGCGATGTTTCTCACGCTCGTGCGACCGATGAAGTGCAAGACATTGTGACCGATGAAACAACGGAAGCAGCTAATCAAAAAGAATTGGAAGCATTGGGGACTATTCTCAAGGGTGAAGCTCCAGCAGACCGTATTCGTTTGTTGCGTCTTTTGCTTCGCCAAGAACGTCTAAATTACGCGGCAACCAGTTCGCGAGTGGATAATCCCGATGATATTTTGGTTAAGGATTGGCGCACTGGCGTCTATCCGTACAAAAATCGCCTCAATCGTAAAACATACGAGAAGGAAAAGTTTGCCCTTCAAGTGGAATTGTTGAAGTTGCAAGCTTGGGTCAAAGAGACCGGTCAGCGTGTCGTTATTCTTTTTGAAGGCCGGGATGCGGCGGGCAAAGGCGGCACTATTAAGCGCTTCATGGAGCACATGAATCCTCGTGGCGCTCGCGTTGTGGCTTTGGAAAAGCCGAATGAACGGGAATTGGGTCAGTGGTATTTTCAACGCTACGTTGAACATCTTCCGACTCGTGGGGAAATGGTTCTTTTTGACCGTTCTTGGTACAACCGCGCAGGTGTTGAAAGAGTCATGGGTTTTTGCAACGAGCAGCAATATGACCGCTTTATGAAAGAGTGCCCGGAATTTGAACGTAATCTTGTTCATAACGGTATCTACATTATTAAGTTCTGGTTTTCAGTGAGCCGTGATGAACAGCGTCGTCGCTTCAAAGAACGAAAAATTCACCCGTTAAAACGTTGGAAATTGTCTCCGATAGATGTCGCATCGTTGTCAAAGTGGGATGATTACACTCGTGCAAAAGAAATGATGTTCTTGAACACGGATACGGTGGAGTGCCCTTGGATTGTCGTAAAGAGTGATGATAAAAAACGCGCGCGTCTTAATGCTATGCGTTATGTGTTACACCTCTTGCCCTATACGAACAAAAACGAAAATGCGATCGGTCCCGTGGATCCACTTATCGTTGGTCGTGCCAATATTGTTTTTGAGCAAGGCGAAGAACCGTCCATCACAGCGGCACCGAAAAAATAAATTACAACGTTAGAAACATAAGGACACCAAGCAAACGGTAAGTCGTTTAATTCGGTGTCCTTTTTTGTTAGGAAGAAGTTTGACTATATTCGATTTATTTAATATAGTTCGATATCGAATTAAAGAGGAATCATGAAATCGTATTTATCCATTTTTTCCGATGCTGCGAAGCTTCGCGATAAAGGTAACGCTTATATTCTTGCGTCGTTAGATCGAGCCGGACTAAAGGGAATTGTTCCCAGTCATGGAGATGTCATGGTTCAACTTTTTACTAAAGGCGCGTGCAATATGGGGGATTTGGCTCATAGTGTCAAACGTAGCAAATCCACTGTAACAGTTTTAGTGGATAAATTGGAAAAAGCAGGGTACGTTCAAAAACAATGTGATCCTAAGGATAGTCGCGGAACTTTAGTTTCTTTGACAGAAAAAGGGCTGGAGTTGGAGCCTATTTTCGAGGAAATTTCAGAGGGCCTCAACCGACTCATTACAGAGAATTTGACTGAAGAAGAAATCAAAACGTTGGGAAGGTTAATTAGAAAATGTGTTGATTGATGGAATGATCAACTAATACTAACTTTTGTTTTTATTAAAAGTTCGATATCGAACTAAAGGAGACGAAAATGAAAAATGCAAAATTGCAACATGTAGATATGACGGCTGGCCGCACAGAACTTCACGAACTTTTATCTTTGAGTGGAACCGAAGTCTCGATAAATAATCTGCCTGCTGGCATGAGTATCCCTTTTGTTCATGCCCATACAAATAATGAGGAGCTTTATATTGTTTTGTCAGGAAAGGGTTATTTTTTCCTTGACGGAGAAGAATTCATTATTGCTGAAGGGGACTGTTTGCGAGTTGATCCCACCGGTGAGCGTTGTCTAAAGGCGGCAGATGATAGTGCTTTGCGTTACCTTTGTATCCAAAGCAGAGTGGGTAGCCTGCAAGGGTATACGACCTCTGATGCGGTTATTTCAGAAGAATTCAAAAAACCGTCTTGGCTCAAATAGTTTATTTTGAACTTTAAGGCTCTGGCAACAGAGCCTTTTTTGAAAAACGGCAATGAATCAGCGACAATTTGGCAGTTTTCTTATTGAATAGAATCCTTATTGCCAATGAAGCAAAATCAAACGATCAGAGAGTACTTAAGCGCCATTCCTCCTGAAAATACAGCCACGCGAGTGGCCTTTTTTCTAGCAGGATTCATGATGGCAATTTGGGCCGCCATGGTGCCTTTTGTGAAGGTTAGTCTTAGCCTTGATGAGGCTCATTTAGGGATGGTGTTGCTCTGCGTGGGCCTGGGGGCGCTCGTTGTGATGCCAGTGTGCGGTGGAATTGTCGCTAAACGAGGTGCCAAATATCTGTTAAAAAGAGCATTTTTTATCGTTCCTTTTCTCCTCTATGGCATCAATTTCTCTTCAAACACATTACTGACAGCGGTGCTTTTATTTGTCTTTGGTATGGTGTTTGGTGCTATCGATGTTTCGATGAATGTACACGCTGTTGAAGTGGATCATAGAAGCGAAAAACGCTTGATTGCTGGGTTTCACGCCCTTTATTCTTTAGGTAGTGTAATTGGCGCTTTAGCTATGGACATCCTTCTCAATGTTGGGATTGGGCTGCTTTATGCTGTAGGCGTTTTGTTGCTGATTTGTATCGTTACTTGGGGGTGTGCAGTTAATTCTCTACTACCTGATGCCGGTAAAGCCCAAGGTGTATCTAAATCATTTGCTTGGCCAAGAGGTTTCGTGCTTTGGTTAGGATTGATTTGTTTTTTGCTTTTTATGATAGAGGGGGCTGTGCTGGACTGGGGCGGTGTTTTCTTGGTAGAGGAAAAGTCGGCCGCGATTGAAAACGCCGGCTTTGCCTTTGCTGCTTTCTCTACGGCAATGACTCTCATGCGTCTTATCGGTGATAAATTAATTGCGTATGCGGGTCCCAGAAATTGTGTGAGATATGGTTGTTTGGTTGGGGCTATTATGTTGGCTGGATGTGTCCTTTTGTCTCACGTTTGGCTTGTTATCGTGCTCTTTTTTGTGTTGGGACTGGGGCTTGCCAACGTCATTCCGATTGCCTTTGCCAGTACAGCCAATCAAGACGAAATGCCAATGAGTTTGGCACTTGCTGCAGTGACGACTTTAGGTTATGCAGGACTTTTGACAGGCCCGGCACTTATTGGATTTATTGCAAAAGTCACTAGTCTTTCCACTGCCTTATTGATGCTTGCGGCCTTTTTGGTAATTGTGTCTTTTTCGAGTAATATTTTTCAACAAAAGTAGATTTTGGGGATGTCAATGAAATTAACAAAAGCTAAATGGTTATTGGTCGTGGCTGCCGCATTGGTAGGGTTAACCGGTTGCGGAGAAGAGGATGTCGGCGATGTTTCGTTAGGTATTTTTACGTTTAAAGACATCAAAATTAATCGTTTTACCGATCCTGTGGTGACTGGGGTAACGTGTCATGTGGCTAGCATAGAGGCTAATTTATCATTGAGCGATCCGTCCAACAATTCCATTGAATGCCACCGAACAGGTCCCATCACACGCCAGATGATTGAGGCTATTGATAAAAGTAAGTCGGGGGAAGTAATTTTTAAGCGGTCAAAGAGCGTGTTATTGAAAAATATGAAAATTCGCCGTATCTATGATGCGGAATCCCAGACACTTTTGTATGTTGCTTACTCCACCAAGGAAACAAGCGGCAGTTTCCATCATTCACTCTCTGCGATTCCTCTTTTTGGGACAGAGGGCTATATTAAGCCGCTTCCGAAGGTGCAATAAAGTCCTACTTACATAGGAAAATAACCCTCATTATTTTGAGTTTTATTGTTTTTTACTAAAAATCAAGGAGGGTTTTCCCACTTTTAGAGGAAATTTAACTGACGGAAGTTATCCACAGAAATTGTGAATAACTTTCACAATTTTGTAAGAAAACTCAAGTGGAACAGAGAGTTAACTCGCTGCTTAAAAAAGTGGCAATTGTGGGAAATTTCCGTCACTAACGAATTTGTCCCTGATAACGACCGGTGTTGTCATAAAAGCGGCCGCTCGAGTCTTCACGACCTAAATACCGGCCGGAGTGGTCATAGTGCCGACCGTTGTCATCGATTCGTCCTTGGTAGCGTCCGGAGCTGTCGTAAATTCGTCCGGAAGAATCCATACGCCCCTGATAGCGGCCGCTACTATCATAGCGGCGTCCATTGGAATCCACTCTCCCTTGATATTGGCCACTATGATCGTAAATCCGACCGTTATCGATACGTCCTTCATAACGGCCGCTATTGTCGTAATAACGACCGTTATGATGGTTGTAGCTATAGTGGTGAGCAAACGCAACACTAGTCAAAAAAGAACTGATAAAAACAAAGGCAAATAGAAAAATCTTTCTCATACGGTCCTCTTGGCAGTTTTGATCAGACTAGTCTGATAGGGCTGATTTTGCATGACGAAAAACATTTCAGTTTTTCTACTAATAAATGGAAAAAGGAAGCCTAAACACTTGCCACTTTTTCAAAAGCTACCTTTGCCGCCTTAATAGTTTCGTCAATCACCTCATCACTATGGGTGATAGAAACAAAACCAGCTTCAAAAACAGAAGGTGCGAAATAAACGCCTTGATCCAACATGCTATGGAAGAATACATTGAAGCGTTTGGTGTCAGATTTCATTACGTCTGCAAAGCCTTCAGGGCACTTATCCAAGAAGTAAAGGCCGAACATACCTCCAACACTTCGGGCCGAAAAGATTACGCCGGCTTGGTCGGCAACTGCTTTCAAACCGTTAACTAAACGAGATGTCTGAGCAGAGAGTCGATCATAGAAGCCCGGTTGCTGAATAAGTTTCAAAGTGGCCAGACCGCAAGCAACTGCAACAGGGTTTCCGGAGAGTGTGCCAGCCTGATAGACGGGACCGCAGGGGGCAATCTTTTCCATGACATCACGTCTGCCGCCAAAGGCTGCCACGGGCATGCCGCCACCGATGACTTTCCCGAACATGGTGATATCGGGTGTCACGCCGTAGAGACTTTGAGCGCCGCCCAATGCGACTCTAAAGCCGGTCATGACCTCATCGACAATCAAGAGCGCGCCGTATTGAGTGCAAAGTTTACGCATGGTTTGAATGAATTCCGGTTTGCCCGGAACCATATTCATATTGCCAGCTACCGCCTCCACAATTACACAGGCGATGTCGTCACCGTAACGCTTGAAGGCATCTTCAAGCTGAGAGGGATTGTTGTATTCAAGAACCAAGGTATGCTCTGTCACACCGGCGGGAACGCCCGCAGAACTCGGGTTGCCGAACGTGAGCATACCAGAGCCGGCCTTCACTAAAAGGCTGTCGCTGTGGCCATGGTAGCAGCCTTCAAATTTAATGATCTTATTGCGTCCCGTAAAGCCGCGAGCAAGGCGTATGGCGCTCATGCCTGCTTCTGTGCCAGAACTTACTAAGCGCACTTCCTCAATGGAAGGGATTAATTTTTTAATTTCTTCGGCGATTAATATTTCCCGTTGGGTAGCGCAACCGAATGTCAGCCCCATATCGACGGCTTCATGCACCGCATGAATAACTTCAGGATTGTTGTGACCTAAAATCATGGGTCCCCAAGATCCGATGTAATCTATGTAGCGTTTGCCGTCTTCGTCCCACATATAGGGACCCTGGGCTTTCTTCATAAATCGGGGAGAGCCACCGACTGAGCCAAAGGCTCTGACAGGAGAATTTACACCGCCCGGAATGCTTTGACGGGCGCGTTCAAATAATGAATCGTTCGTATCCATTTTCAATCCTTAAAAGGCGTAACCCACACCTAAGTTAAAGCTTGTGTTGGCGGGCTTAAAACGTCCGTCAAGGGCTTCGTTTTCATTAATTTCCACATTGTGGAAGTGCGGGAAGTTTACGGTCATGTCACCCATTACACGCAGATGATCCGTAACGGCCCAGGTAAAGCCCGTTTGAACAACGGGATTGATGCTGTGTTCTTTGTAGTTGCCACCGTCTTTTGCTTTTAATTCAGAGTAAGCAGCGCCGGCGCCAACATGCATGCGCATGGCATCCAACACTTCAAAGTGGTACTGAAGCATCAAATTGGTGTTGGTTAGTCGGTATTTATTAACCGTTTTGCCAGGAGCATTTAGGTCATGTTCGCTTCTTTGATAGCTTAAATCCCAAGCCCAGTGGCGATCCATGAAATGACGAATACCAAACTTATAACCGGAGTCAGAGTCTAATGTGAAGCCGCCTGGCACATCGCCGCCTCCATCAGAGAGGTCCGTTTTTACCCAAGAGCCCTGTGCATAAAGTTCGGTTGTGTTAGACCACGCCGATGCCACACTGTCGGGCCACGGGGAGAAACGGCGGGATTGATCGTCAAATTCAATCTTGGAGAAGAAGAAAAAGACGTTAGAAACCGGGATATAGGTGGCGTACACATTAAACCAATCTGTGCCAGCGCTGACAAGAGGAAGCGGAACTGGAATGGGTAGCCAATTGTAGTCTTGACGGAAGGTCAAACCGGCTGTGTAACCCGCTCCCAAATGAAAGCCGGAATTGGCAATAGGAAAACGTGCGACCCAAGCGTAGCCCATAATGGGTTCAATCTCATAATGGGAATCACGGAAAAGCATCATATACATTAAACGTTCATTGCCGCGCTCATCAATGATGCCCCGGGAAATGCCAGCCCCAAACGGATAGGCGTTTTCTTCATCACGGTTGTCGTAGTCCCAGCGTGGATGATTGGTATAGGCAGGAACTAAAAGGCCTGTGCGACCGTGTTCGATAATGTCGTGCATGCCATTTAACTGATTGCCAACAAATCCTGCGTCTGGATAGGGTGAGACGGCACCGGGAAGGGTTTCAACGAAGCTGTCGATAAAGCCCGCATGAGCGGCAACAGCGGCCAGGGAGAGTGAAGTGGCCAATGCGATCTTTTTCAATGAGGGCACTGTGTGCTCCTTTGTATTTTGTTTATTAAGTTTTGGAAAATGTTAAATTATTTCATGTTTTTCCCTCTTTCTCCACCTCTTTTTTTATACATTGACGATCGTTAGAGTAGATCAATCTACTGTAGGCCATCTTCTCAAGTAATTGAGCTTATTCAAAAGTTTCAATGAACACCGAATCGGTTATGGTGCGCTTTAACAGCAGAACCAAAGCGATTTTCTGACAAAGCAAGAGCGCCTGCAGGTGTAATAAACGATAGAGTAGGGCATGTGCCGCCAATTGAGATAAGGGTGGCGGCCCCCCCCCTTTCACAGATTATTGAACGCTTTCTTTGACGCGGGCGAGGAAATCGCTGAAGATGCGCTTCATTTCTGCGTGATCTGGCCACATGTTTTCCGGATGCCATTGAACGGCAACGATAGAGGCGCCCTCAGTGCCCTCTATACCTTCAATGACTCCATCGTGAGCGACGGCTGTAACCTTCAGTCCCTTGCCAAGATCTTTGACGGCCTGATGGTGACGGGAATTAACTTGAGCCGTTTCACCAAGCGTTTCAAATAAACAAGAGCCTTCGGTCAGACGAACTTCATGCACAGGATAGTTCCCGAGCGCCAATTGCGAGTGTTGAATGTAAGATTCAGAACACTGACTTGTCAAATCTTGCCAAACTGTTCCGCCGAAAGCGATATTGATCACTTGGCAGCCGCGACAGATCCCGAGCATGGGTTTGCCTGCGGCATGAGCGGCCTTGGCCATCCCGAGCTCAAAAATATCGCGCTTGTAGTTTGTGCGACCGAGTGCACGAACGGGCTGTTGACCGAAAAATCTTGGATCTACATCGGGGCCACCCGGAATAATCAAACCATCAAAAAGATCAACAAAGTCCTCCGGATTGGCGTTGTGAACGTCAGCGAGAATGATGGGAATGGCGCCGAGTTCGTCAATCACCTCCACCAATTGACGCGGTGCAAAAGGTGCGAGTTTATGATTAATGACGTGAGAAATTTGTGGCAACGTATCGGCCGTAATGGCAATGCGCATCTTTTTTATCATGATTTCCTTTTTAATAAATCCAGCAGTCAATCTGTCTGTTTTTTTGTTGGCATGGAACCAGTTCCGCAGTTTATCACCAAACTTTTATCGAAAAGAGAGATAGTCCGAAGCGCTAAGAAGGCATCTTTTGTGTTAAACATGAATTTTGAGTAATCACTGCTTTTCTAGATGAAGATATTAACCACAACGCATTCACACTTTACGATCGAAGGCGCCATGAACTTATTCGGTACGGTGTTTAAATGGTGTGAATTTAAGAGAGCCTTCTGACAAGTTAAAATTATTTGTAGCATTTAAAGCGCCGAAAGTACTACCGTTATCTCAAAGCAGAGTCTCCAGGCGCAGTAATGTTAAAAACTTCGGTTTCACTATCATTAGCCACGGGAAAAATTTCCAATGGTTTGAGACTTTTCCGATACAATCAAAGCTTCACCTGACATCTGCCAGATTGTCCCTATGCTTCTTACTTTACTTTGTTTATACATCTTTTTGTTAATTCTTTTGAGTGTGTATCGCTCTAAACAAACAAAAGAACAAAATGCCAGAAATTTTTTAACGGCAAGTGGTAGCGCCGGTGCCATACTCTGTGCGTTATCTTTGGTTAGTACCATCATCGGAGGCTCTGCTACGCTCGGTATTGGGACATTGGCTCAAAAGATCGGAGCTGCGGCTTTTTGGTGGTTAGGTGTCGGTGCGATTGGGCTCTTTTTGCACGGTTTGTGGATTGCCCCGGCAATTCGTTCGACAGGAGCCTGCACTTTACCCGATGTATTGGGACGTCTTGTTGGCGACGGTGCCAAGCGCTGGAGCGCTTTTATTATCGTGGTGAGTTGGGTAGGGGTGGTTGCCGCTCAATTCACGGCACTTCGGACTTTATTGACAGACATCCTGCCGTCATCGCAAGGGGAAGTGCTTTATTTATTTCTGACAGTGGCCATTGTTTTACATACGGCTTTTGGTGGTCAAAAAGCAGTTCTTCGTACGGATGCCATGCAGACAGCTCTTTTAACCGGCGGGTTTGTATCAGCAGCCTTTTGGTGCCTGACGAGCTCAACTGTCGACTGCAGTGCAATAGATCCGATCCCTTTCAATGATTCGTTTGGTATTTGGGATTGGCTCAAGCTTGCCCTTTTAGTGGGGGTCACTTATATGGTTGGACCGGATATTTTTTCAAGAACATTTGCGGCATCCTCCAGCCGCTCAGCTTCATTAGGAGCTTGGGTGGGATCAGTTCTTTTATTGGTTTTCGCTGTCATTATTACGTTTTTAGCGATGAGCAATTTGTCGGCTTCCAATCCCTTGTCTGGATGGCTTTCCGATGCTTCAGTTATGCCCTCTTTCATTAAAGTAGCTCTGGCATTGGGGCTGGTAAGCGCTTTGGCGGGATCGGCTGACACGGTTTTATTGTCTGCCGCGGGTATTGTGGAAAAGGATCTTCTTGACGGAGACCAATCATCGCGGTTACGTCGCTTGATCGCATTTTTTGGTTTTGGAGCGGTCTTACTAACTTATCAATCCTCAGACATCATCGGCTGGCTTTTATATGCATACGCTCTATTTGTGCCAGGGGTTGCGGTGCCGCTTTTGGTGCTGATCTTAAAGAAAAAAGGTTCAGTCAATAAACGTATCTGGCTTGCCGGGGCTACTATTGGCGGTGTTTTGGGGTTGGCAGGGAATTTAACGGGATGGCCGCTTGCTGTTGTGGGAGTTGTTTTGTCAGCCATGTTTGCTTGGCTTTCCAAGACGCGTCGGATGGAAGACACATCCTTGATACCGAAAAGAGAAAATTCGTTAAAATGAGCGCCTGGCAAAGTCCACCACGACGATCGCGGGAACGATTTGTTCACGAGGAAAGTCCGGACTCCATAGAGCACCGTAGCAGCTAACGGCTGCCTGCCGCAAGGTACGGATTAGAGCAACAGAGACGAGCCGGCGTTAGGGTCGGGTGAAACGGGCAATCTCTACGGGGAGCAACATCAAATAGGCAACCGCTGATCCTGCTCGGGGAGGTTGCGGGTAGATGGCTTGAGGCAAGGCGCGAGTTTTGTCCTAGATGAATGATTGTCGGTCGAGAATTTTTTCTCGAAACATAATCCGGCTTACCGGTGGGCTTTGTCTTTCCCGTCTTTTCCCAAAAACACATTCTTTTGCCTTTAGGCCAAAAAATCTTTCCAATTCTTATACCGTCTTTTTTTGAGTGGAGTAGGATTACCAGCGCTAAAAAGTTTGATCCAATCAAACAAAAAAAGATCAACGATCTCTCGTTAGGTCGCACGCGGATGAAGGTATCGGTCAATGCTTTCATCCGCGTTTTTTTTTGAAAAAATCCCCGAAAGGTGAGGCCTTTCGGGGCAAGTGGCGACAAGGTGCCCATTGTCGCCTTTTTCAGAGAAAGAAAATAATTAGGCTACGGGAATAATCGGAATAATTTTTGGACCTTTCCGGGCGTCTTTTTTAGCCATGCGCTTCATCCAGCAATACATACCGTAGAGGATGCCTAAGGCAATCACAATACAGACGATTGAATAAATTGGAGCGGCGGCAAAGTTAACCACACGGTAAAAAATGGTGGCGGCAGAATACCCGAGCGCCAATGTCCAAGCGCAAGCAAAAATCGTCCATTTTGTTCCCACTTCACGATAGATTGCAGCAACGGCGGCTACACACGGGACGTAAAGCAAGACCATTAGGAGATAGGCAAAGACTGCGGAACTTGAACCAAACAAAGTTCTAATCGTGTCAATTGTGCCAAGGGAGACGCCTTGTTCTTCAGCAGCAGTGGCTTGATCTGAAAGGTCATCAACACGGATGCCCAGGGGATCAGACAACGCCCCGGTTAAACCAGCAAAGTTTTCACCAATGGTGCCGACAGCTTCAGAGAAGGTGTCCGAGAGGGAGAATCCCCCTTGTTCAGTCAGTTCTTCATCGGTCGCAGCGGCTTCTTTGTGAGCCTGATTAACAGCCAATGTGTCGTAGAGTGAATTAAGCGTACCGACAACGGCTTCTTTGGCGAAAATGCCCGTGAACACACCGACGGCGGCCGGCCAGTTTTCTTCCTGAATGCCCATGGGTTCAAAGACCGGAACAATGGTTTTACCGACTTGAGAGAGAACGGATTTTTCACTGTCTTCATTACCGAAGGAGCCATCCGTCCCCATTGAATTTAAGAATGCCAAGCATGCCACGATGACAACAATCACCTTACCGGCACGGAACATGAATGTGCGGACACGATCCCAGGTGCGAAGCATCACGCCTTTGAGTGTTGGAATGTGGTACGGTGGCATTTCCATAACAAAGGCGCCGGCAGCACCGGGAAGAGCTGTACGCTTTAAAAGATAGCCCGTAAAGATGGCAGCGGCAATGCCGATGAGATAAAGACCGAAGACAAGATTTTGACCGTTTGTTGGCCAGAAAGCTGTGGCAAAAAGAACGTATACCGGAAGGCGTGCGCCACAGCTCATAAACGGCGTCATCATGACGGTGATGATGCGGTCACTAGCGCGGTCCATCGTGCGCGTAGCCATGATGGCGGGCACATTGCAACCGAAACCGACTAAAAGCGGCACAAAAGCTTTACCTGGAAGTCCGAGCGCACGCATCAGGCGGTCCATGACGAAAGCGGCACGAGCCATGTATCCAGATTCTTCCAAAATGGCCAAGAACAGGAACATGAAAAAGACTACAGGAATGAAGGTGGAAATGGTTTGCAGACCACCGCCGATACCGTTAGACAGAAAGACTGTGAGCCACTCAGGCGTTCCCCAAGAGGCAAGAAGTTGTCCCAGACCGTCCACAAAGATACCGCCCACTAAAATATCGAAAAAGTCGATGAATACAGCACCGAAATTTTGAGTAAATAGGAAGGTCAAGTACATGATCAGCAAAAAGATCGGCAACCCCATCCAACGGTTCAGAATGATGCGGTCAATACGGTCAGTCAATGTACCTGTGACATCGCCTTCGCGGACCACCACTTTTTCAGCGATATGGGAGACTAACTCGTAGCGAGCATTAGTGATTTCAATATCGGCGTTGCCTTCAAAATGCTGGTCCGTTTCCTGTACAACTTGATGTACTTTTTCGAGGTTAACTCCTTTGAACCTATCCGCAATGCCCGGAGCATGTTCAAGAAACTGTACGGCAAACCAGCGTCCGTTTTTTTTAAGTCCTAATTGAGCGGAAATGACATCAACGGCCTTTTCAATAACTTCGTCATATTGAACGGTAAGGCGTGTTTCAACGGGCTCATTGAGAAACTTCACTAGGGCCTTTTTGAGTTCCTCGATGCCTTTGTTGCGGTTGGCGACAAGACCGATAACCGGACAACCCAGTTGTTTTTCCAAGGCATTCAAATCAAGTTTGATTTTGTGCTGTTTAGCAATATCGAGCATGTTGACGACAACGATCATCGGTACATGCATTTCGATTAGCTGACTGGTGAGGTAAAGGTTACGTTCAAGGTTAGAGGCATCGACAATATTAATGACTACTTGCGCTTGACCGCTTAAGAGATAATCGCGAGCGACGATTTCATCTTCGCCCGAGACCGATGTTGGGGTCACTGAATAGATCCCGGGTAAGTCCACAACTTCAATGTCGTGTCCATCGAAAGAGAAATTTCCGGTCTTTTTATCGACAGTGACGCCGGGCCAATTGCCGACACGTTGTCGAGAGCCGGTGAGAGCGTTAAATAACGTTGTTTTCCCGCAATTGGGGTTGCCGATAAGGCTGATGATATGTTGGCTCATTACTGCAAACTCCTTCATTAACCGATCAGATCGATATCAAGGATTTCAGCCTCGTCTTTGCGAACAGTGATGAGGCAGCCGCGAATACGGATTTCAATAGGGTCCCCCAGAGGGGCGACGCGAACGACTTCAAGAACGCTTCCTGGTGTAACACCTAGCATCAGTAAGCGTCTGCGGTATTCGGGAGTCGAAGTGGTCATGGATTTCACACGACCCTTAGCTCCGATCGCCATCTCTTTCAATTGCATATTTCGATTCCTTTTAGTAGACAAAGATCTTTTGGGCCGTTTCGTAGTTGACGCCAATTCTGGCGTCACCGATTGCCAAGAGAAGGGGTTCATTTAGTGCTCGTTGTAAAACACGTATGGTTCCACCCTGATGAAGTCCCAATTGCGACAGTTTTTCCTGTTCAGAAACATCAAGTTTCATTCGAACAACAGTTACGTTGGTCATCAGGTCAGATTCTGTAAGCGGATGAATTCTTGCCATCGTTTTTTTCATAATTAAATGACAAACATTCGGAAGAGAATATTTGATCTAATTCGCAATCGTAATAGGAATTATTATCAATAGCAAGTACTTAAATAGAAATTTTTTACCATCTGTCATTTAGCTTACAAGATGGAAATTATTTAAATTTTCATAAAAATCAATAAGATAATTTATTTAAAAATAATTTACGATATTATTTATTGAAGCGGAATAAGAATTAATGTCTTTATATTTGATCGCTGTTCTTTTTAAGAAAAAGGCTATTGAAGGTTATTTTTTGAAAATTAATAGTCAATGTTGATTATTATCAAATTTTTAGCTTTGTATATTGAAAAAGATCGGAATAAAGTTTGCAAATGATAATCATTATCATTTGGAGAAATCATGAAAATTTATCACCTCTCTTGTTTAACGGCTGCCATGCTGTGGGCATTTGGATCGGCTCAGGCTGCTTCGGTACAAGTGTATGGCACGGTTGATACCGGTTTGCTTTACACCCACGAATCAAGTGATTTAAAAAATAGCCATGATGGTAGCACACATGAAAGCAGTGACAACTGGGCAATGGCTAGTGGCACCAATACAGCCAGTGTGGTCGGTATTCGAGCAACGGAAAAGATTGCCAAGAATTTCAGTGTCGGCTTTGTGTTAGAAAACAGTTTCAATTCCGATGATGGTTCTTTTGCCGAAGAAAATACGCTTTTTGATAAAGAGGCTCAGTTATTTGTTACTTCCTCCTTTGGGACGGTGAGCATGGGGCGTATGGGAGCGCTGACGGCCGGTGAAGGTACCTATGACATCTTTATGCTCAACAGTGACGCCATGGATGGCGGTTATGCTGACTACATCGGTGCGGGCTACTGGATGGATCGCGGTATCTATGACAATATGATCTCTTTCCAATCGCCTGAGTTCGCTGGCATTACTGCCTTCGCACAATATTCTTTCGGTACCTCGGGTGACGATATGCTGTCATCACGCGATAAAGAACGTTATGCCGCTTTGGGAGCTACGTTTAACGCTGGGAATTTCTCGGCAGTGGCCGTTGTAGATACCGTGATGAAAAATCGTCAGACAGTTACTGGTTACGATAAAACAATTGATGATGCGGTGGCCTTCAGCATCGGTGCTAACTATGACATGGGATTCATGAAACCTTTTATCGGATTTCAATATGGGCAGCATGAACAAATGATCGGAGGTGTTCCAGGATTTGAAGAGGACGAAAATGAAAGCTATGTGGGTGATCTAGACGGTTATTCCGTGGCAGTGGGATCTGCTTTCCCTATTTGGGGCGGTGAATTGCAGGTTTCGTTCTACTATGCCGACGGCGATGGCGATGCTTATTGGTATTACAGAGATGTGGAGAACACAACTGAAGTCTCTAAGATGGACATAAAGCGATATGGTGTTGCCTTGTTCCACAACTATGAATTGAGCAAACGCACAAGTTTATATGCCGGTGTTGGCTACGATTGCCAAGAATATGACAGCCGAACAGGCGATGAAAAGGAACATTTTGAACAAGACAGTGTTCAAGTTGGCATCGGCATTGTTCATAACTTCTGATTAAATAAACCGCTCATCTGTGATACGCCGTCAGAAAACTTGACATTCAGACGGCGTTTTCACTTGCCTAGTGTGTAGCGTCACCGTCAGCTTTAATTTTCAATTCACCTTTAAGCATGACATCGCGAATAGTGTAAGGAATAGAGATATTTTCTTGATTGAATTGTTCAAGAATTTCCTTCATGATCGTTGAGCGTAATACAGATGTTCCATTTTCGGGGTCTTTTACCCAGAAACTTAATTTCAGATTGATTCCGTCGTTGCCAAAACCGGAAACCACAGCCCACGGTTGGGGCGTTTCCAAAATACGAGCTTGTTTTTTTGCAATATCAACCAAAATAGCCAATGCGCGGTTAACGTCACACTCATAACCGATGCTTGTTTCAACGGTTGCAACAGAAGCCCTGTCAGTGAATGTGAAATTTTTCACGTTTTGGGTGACAAAGGTTTCATTTGGAATAATCATCTCTTCTCCTGAAAAGTTTCTCAGGACTGAGTAACGAGTTTTAATTTGAGTGATTTTTCCATTAAAACCACTAACTTCCACCGTATCGCCAATTTTGACTGAGTGATCGAAAAGAATAATGAAGCCAGAAATGTAGTTAGAGGCAATTTTTTGCAACCCGAAGCCTAGACCAACGCCGATAGCACCACCAAATACACTCAAAATTGTTAAATCCAGGCCCACGGAAGATAGCGATATCAAAATGGCGATGGCTATAAAAGCGATGTGGATGAGACGCGATAAGACGATCTTGAGATTATTGTCGATATCTTTGGCCGAATTAAGGGCGCTATCACAGAGGCCTGAGAGCCATTGTGCAATTAAAACAGACACAATGACAGTGATAATGCCTACAACAAGGGCCCAAAGGGTCAGAGAATCAGGACCGATCGGCAGATTGATTTCTCGCATGGCTTGGATAAATTTCGGCAATACACCGATAATTTCCAGAGTTGCCAGAGTCCAAAAGAGGATATAAAGCGGTTTTTTAATTTGCAGCAAAATGCTATCGGAAGCAATAGAAGCGCCAAATACTTGTATCAGAAATACCAATAATGCCCAGGCGTAAAAGATTTGGTAGCCGACATGGATGAGATTGAAGTTATTGTCTGTTAACAATCCCATGTCAGAAATTGTGCTGGCACCAAGAGAGAGAAATAACGCAGCAAAAATAGAGAAGAAAAGTTTACGCGTCAGTTCAAGAGAAAATCGGCAAAGTTTGTGGCCGATCGTTTCTTTGGAGAAGTTTTCTTCCCAAACGGCTACTTTTTGGCTGCAAAACCGTGCGACAAAGTAAGACAGCAAGACCGCAACGACAATAGCCAACACTTGATACCAAAAAGCACTTTGGCTTAATTCTCGGGCTAAAAAGTCAATGATGCCGCCCACAAAGATCATCATGTGTTGCATTGATACCTCTTGCATTTCTTTTATTCTCAAAATAGTCACTAAGAGCCTAGTCTAGCGAAGCTTTTAATTAATTCAAGGGAAAAGTGAATCGTTTGGTGACAGAGTGTGGCTGTGTTCAAAAGGATATTTTTAGGGGTTATTTTTTTGATTTAGCCCCTGTATCATAAGGGAGGAATTTTTAGCGCTTATGCTTTAAACAAAGGATTGGTTATGCAAAATCTTGACAAAATCATGAAACCTCGCGCTATTGCTGTCATTGGCGCATCGACCAAGGCACACACGATTGGTTCGGACATTATGAAAAGGCTGCAGGAATACGGCTTTAAAGGCAAGATCTATCCCGTCAATCCCAAGGGCGGAATCATCGAAGGTTTGCAGGCCTATCCAACCGTATTGGACGTGCCGGGAGAAGTGGACTTGGCCATCGTGGTGGTTAACGCCAAGTTTGTCCTCGCCACAATTGACCAGTGCCACGAAAAAGGGGTGGGTGGTTTATGTGTGATTAGCGCCGGTTTTAAGGAAACAGGAAAAGATGGCGCGGAACTAGAAAATGCACTGTTAGAGAAAGTTCGCGCTTATGGTATGCGCTGTGTCGGTCCGAATTGTCTGGGTGTGGTTAATACTCACCCCGATATTCGTATGGATGGCTGTTTTGCCGAAAGTTTGCCCGAGCGTGGCGGCATCGGTTTTGTCTCCCAATCCGGTGCGTTGGGTGGGGGTATCTTAAATATTCTCAAGGATTTAAATTTAGGCTTTGCCCAATTTATTTCTATTGGCAATCAGGCTGATGTTAACGCAGAAACTGCCATTGAGTACTGGGAAAATGAAGACGATGTGAAGCAGATTTTGCTTTACATGGAATCCATTCAAAATCCAGCCAATTTCAGAACACTGGCGAGCCGCGTATCCAAGAAAAAGCCGATTTTGGCCTTAAAAGCAGGTCGCAGTGCGGCCGGTGCCAGCGCCGCTTCTTCTCACACCGGTTCTTTGGCCGGGGCCGATAAGGCAGCTCATGCGCTTTTAACGCAATCAGGGGTGATCCGAGAATACTCACTGGAAAATCTCTTTGCAACGGCCAAGGTATTTGCCAATTGCCCGATTCCCAAAGGAGATCGAGTAGCCATTATTACCAATTCCGGCGGTCCCGGCATTATGGCAACAGATGCTGTTTGCGAATACGGTATGAAGATGGCGCCATTGTCGGAAGAAACGAAGGCTAAGTTGCGCGCATTCCTGCCGGCCGCCGCTTCGGTTAAAAACCCTGTCGACATGATTGCTTCGGCACCGATTGAACACTACAAGCAAACGCTTGAAACCGTTTTGGCTGATGACAATGTTGACATGGTCATTGTTATCTATTTGCCGTTCTTGGGCTTAAAGGACATTGATGTGGCGCAGGCGGTCATGGAAATTAAGGCTCAGCATCCGGAAAAGCCGATTGTCGGGGTCTTCATGACAAAGAGTGAGTTCTTCTCGCAATTGTCTGACATGCAGGTGAATGTTCCGTTCTTTATGTATGCCGAGCAGGCTGCTGACGGCTTAAATCGACTCAATCAACAGCGTATTTGGGTTCAAAAGCCGTTGGGAACATGTCCTGAATTTACCGTGAATCGTGAACGCGCCCGCGAAATCATTATGCAAAGCGCCTCTCAGGGGCGTGAGCAATTAACGACCCGTGAAAGTATCGACGTGTTGGATGCGTACGGTATCCGTGTTTGTCGTTCAGGTTTTGCGGTCAATGAAGAGGAAGCCGTTGCCATCGCTGACAAAGTGGGATACCCCGTTGTGATGAAGATGACCTCCAAGACGACCTCTCACAAGACGGATGTGGGCGGTGTTCGCGTCAACATTCAAAACGCTGATCAATTACGAGCTCAATACCGTGATTTGATCGCCAAACTTAAGGAAAAGAACCTGCTTGAGGGTTTGGAAGGCGTGATTATCCAAGAAATGGTGAAGGGTAGCCGTGAAATGGTTTGCGGTGTTGCGACCGACCCGCAATACGGTCATATGGTTATGTTTGGTTTGGGAGGTGTTTTCATCGAAGTGATGAAAGACGTTACATTCCGCATGGCACCGCTTACCGATGTTGATGCCGATGAGATGATCCGTGGTGTCAAGGCTTATAAGCTGCTTGAAGGCGCACGCGGGACAACGCCGGCTCAAATGGATCAATTGCGGGAATGCCTATTGAGAATTTCTCAATTAGTGAAAGATTTCCCGGTTATTACGGAATTAGACATCAATCCTTTGATTATTAGTGAAAAGAACGGGGAAGGTATTGCCGTTGACGGTCGTATCAAGGTCAATTTAGAAAAACTCTAATCTGAGAGTGTGAGAAAGGGGCGCTTCGGCGCCCTTTTTTTGTCGAAAAAACAGATCACAGCTGTCAAAACGTTTTTTAGTGCAAAACTAGTTGTTTTTAAGGATCAGAACAACAACATCATGTATGCAATAGCCTTTAGGCAAATTTCTCTGAAAAAAATAATGGAAATTCCTTGACTTAGTATTCATATCCTTTTAAATTTCCGTGTAAGAAAGTGGGAAAAAGTGGAGGTTTGTGCCTAAAAAGGTGCAAACTGCTTTTGTGTTTTTACATAAATTGCCGTGGGTGGACTGATGTTTCAGGGCACATCTTTACTCGTGCTGGATGCAAAAGGTCGTCTCTCGTTACCAGCGAAGTATCGGGAGAGCCTTCTTGTACCTTGCCAAGGGGAAGTGACCCTAACACGTCATCCGGACGGCTGCGTATTGATCTATCCCCGTGGCGTTTGGGTGCAACTAAGTGCGAAGCTTGCCGCCCTTCCCTATGCGGCTCGCACGCTGCAGCGCATCATGTTGGGCAGCGCCTTTGATGTCAATGCCGATGCTTCGGGACGACTGTTGGTGCCAAGCGATTTACGAAGCCTCTGCAGTCTTAACCGTGAAGTGACTTTGGTGGGCTTGGGTAACCATTTTGAATTGTGGGATCAAGCGAAATACATGCAGTTTGAACAAGCGGAATTACAGAAAGGATTGCCGCCGGAAGTGTTTGATTTAGTGCTTTAGGAGAGGGTGAATGGATAAGCGCTTCACTCACCTCTCCGTTATGGCAGAGGTGGCGCCGCCCTTGGTGGTAACGGATCCAGACGGAACGTACGTTGATGCAACGTTCGGCCGAGGGGGACATTCGCGCCGCATTCTTTCGCTCCTGTCACCTAAAGGAAAACTCATCGCATTTGATCGTGATCTGCAAGCCATTGAATCTGCTAAAGAAATTGTAGATGATCGCTTTACAATCATTCATGCTCCTTTTTCCCGCATGCGTGAGGAGTTAGTTCTAAGGGGAATTCAATCTGTCCATGGTGTCTTCATGGACATCGGTGTTTCAAGTCCGCAAATTGATGACGCTAGCCGCGGTTTTTCATTCCGAATGGATGGCCCGCTAGACATGCGCATGGACACAAGCTGCGGAGAAACCGCGGCTCAATGGCTTGCCAAGGCTAGCGAAGAAGAAATCGCTCGAGTCATCCACACGCTTGGAGAAGAGCGATTTGCCAGACGAATTGCTCACACTATTGTTCAGACTAGAAGCCAGACACCCATTGAGACCACTCAGCAATTGGCTCAGTTGGTTGCTCAAGTGGTGCCTGCTAACAAAAAGGATCCCACGCAAAATCCGGCCACAAGAACTTTTCAGGCCATACGGATTCACATTAATAGTGAACTTGATGAGCTCTCCTTGGCGCTTAACGCGGCAATGCAATTGGTCGATGACGAAGGACGCATCGGTGTTATTACTTTTCATTCGCTTGAAGATCGAATCGTAAAGCGTTTTTTTGATGAAAAAGCGCATCCTGAAAAAGCGTTGGATTCGCGTTTGCCGTTAAGAGCGGATCAATTGCCGCAGCCTGAGTTAAAGGATATCAAGAGGGTTTTACCCAGCCAGGAAGAATGCGATTCTAATCCTCGTGCAAGAAGCGCAATTTTGCGCTTGGCCACGCGCGTTCGTGCGGGGAGGCTGCCATGATTCGATTGGAATTAATGCGCCGCATTCGCCAAAACGCCAATATTCTCATTATTGCGTTGCTGACGGTCACGCTCGTTTGGCTTGCATTACTTATTGTCAACAATCAGTACAAAGTACGTGCTTTGATCAGTGATATTGAGCAAGAGCAGGAGCTTTCTCGCCGTTTGCTCGACGAACAGCGGGAAATCAATATCGAATTGGCCAAAGTGACACTTCCGGGCTACATCGCTTCCGGCGCAAACGAGATGGGACTGGAGCCCGCTCGAAATGAAAATACCGTTATTTTGCAGCCTAAACCGGTGCCGCGTTTTGTGACACGAAAAGAAGGGGATCCGTCATGATGAGAGAATCCCTGATGCGGCAGTTGCTCAATTGGCTCAAGAGGCGGTGGCACAAATTCTGGAGCGAAGATACGGCTCCGCGTATGCCTAAACGTTCTAAAGAACGCGATAAAGAATGGATGGCCTTGGAAATCTCCCAGAAGCGTTCGCACATGGTGCTTGGCGCCTTGGTGGGGATTTTTGTCGTCTGTTTTTTACGTGCAGGTTATTTACAGTGCTTTAACACGGAATTTCTGCAAAAGCAGGGCGAAGTACGTTACGCCAGAACGCTTGAAATTGCCGCAGGCCGTGGTCAGATTTTTGATAGAAATGGAGTGGTATTGGCGGCTTCCTTGCCGGCTAGAAGTATTTGGGCAACAACGAATTTAGTCACGGCAACGCCTCAACAAATCAGTGAATTGTCAGATTTGCTGGGGGTCTCGGAACGTACACTTCAAAAACGCTTGGCTCGTAAAGACGCCTTTGTCAACTTAGCCCGCCAAGTCGATATGGATGTAGTCCGTCGTGTGCAGGCAATGCACTTGGAAGGACTCACCTATTCACCTGACGTTAAGCGTCACTATCCGGGTGGTGAAGTTTCTGCTCATATTGTTGGTTTCAATAATCGAGAGGATCACGGCCAAGAAGGCGTGGAGTTGGCCAATGATAAAACGTTGACGGGTCAAAACGGCTCGCGTAGGGTGATTCGGGACCGATTGGGCCACGTTATCGAAGAAATGTGGACTCAGGAGCCTGTTCCGGGGAAAGACCTGCATCTTTCCATTGACTCTCGTATTCAGTACATCGCTTATTCTGCCGTTCGTAATGCTGTTGAGAAACACCAGGCAAAGGCCGGGGCGGTGGTTGTGGCTGACTCGATTACCGGTGAAATTTTGGCCTTAGTCAGTTGGCCAGGATTTGATCCCAACGACCGCAGTACATTTGTGTTTGACAAGATTCGCAACCGCGTGGTGACGGACACATACGAGCCGGGTTCTATTATGAAGCCTTTTGCTATCGCTAAGGCTTTGGATATGGGTATTGTGCGTCCGGATAGTCTTATTGAGACGGCGCCGGGCAGCATCATGGTGGCCGACCGCAAGATTAGTGATACTCGCAATTTTGGTTTGCTGACGGTTTCACAAGTGATTGCAAAGTCTTCCAACGTGGGGACTGTCAAGATCGCTTTGCAGATTCCTGCACAAACATTGTGGGAAACCTACAGTCGACTAGGTTTCGGTCAAGCCCCGCAGGTCGGTTTCCCCGGTGCGGTAGCCGGTCGTTTGCGTCCTGCGAAAACGTGGGGTCCTGTTGAGCAGGCTACCATCTCGTATGGTTACGGTTTATCAACCTCGCTTATGCAAATTGCCCAGGCCTATACGGTTTTTGCCCGTAATGGTGATGTCATTCCGCTGACATTGATGAAGCAAGACCACCCGGCCGCAGGTGAGCAAGTCTATCGGCCCGAGGTTGCCCGTCAAATGCGAGCCATGATGATGACGACAGTGCATCGAGGCGGCACAGCCTCTCGCCTTAAAGTGACGGGGTATACGGTAGCCGGTAAGACGGGTACGGTCTACAAGGTAAAAAATGGTGAATATGTGAAAGACTACGTCGCCTCCTTTGTTGGCGTGGCCCCGGCTACACAGCCTCGGTTGGTAGTGGCTGTCATGATTGACGAGCCGAAGGACTCCGGGCACGTGGGCGGCGTGGTGGCTGCTCCGGTATTTGGAGAAGTCGTAGAAGCCGCCTTGCGGACTCTGCTTGTGAATCCGGATGATCCGATGATGGTGGCCGGCGGCGGGTTATTGGCCAGAACAACTCATTAATTGGGATGTCTTTGAAGCAACAATAAAGGCAGACCCTGTACTCAATAGTGAATCCTATGATCGACAACATCCAATCTTATGTCCGATTGTTAAAGCGTTTAGCTCCTCAAGCAAATCACTTGACACTAGACTCAAGAAATTTGCGGGAGGGGGATGCCTTTTTTGCCGTTCCGGGGCTGCACCGTGACGGTAGAGATTTTTTAGCTGATGCTGCGACAAAAGCGTGCGCGTTGGTCTACGAAGATGACGGACAACGCAGGACATTTGGGGTACCGGCTATTGCCGTTCCGGAGTTGGGAAAACACTTGGGTGAGTTTGCCGCCGATTTTTACCATGATCCGAGCAGCAAACTTTTTACAGTCGGTATAACTGGCACAAACGGTAAAACGACGTCTTCGCATTGGATGTCCCAACTTTTTTCATTGTTGGGGCAGAGATGCGCGGCCATTGGAACGATAGGCTGTTTTATGGACGGACAGTCCTATGAAAGTGCGCCGTTGACAACCCCGGACGCCCTGACTATGCAGGGACTTTACAGGAAACTTTTGAAAGCCGAGGCAAAAGCGGTTGCCTTAGAGGCAAGTTCCATTGGTCTTGAGCAGGGACGGCTTCAGGGGACACGTTTTGATGTGGCGGTATTTACCAATTTGACCCGTGATCATTTGGACTACCACCATGACATGCAAGCTTATGAAAGCGCCAAAGCGATTCTCTTTGATTGGCCGGGTCTTCAGCATGCAGTCATTAACATCGATGATGAGGCCGGTGTCAGGATGGCTGAACGCTGCGCTCACCGCGGGATTCATACGATTGTTACAAGTATGCGGGGAGCCATCGCTTTGACGGGAACGCATTTACTGTCAGCCGAAAATGTCCGTCCGATGCCTGAAGGGATGCTGTTTGATATTGTCTATGGTTCAGAGCGTCAAACGGTGCATTTATCTATTTTCGGAGCTTTTAACGTTTCAAATTTGCTGGGAGTTGTCGGGGCAGCTTTGTGCCGTGGTTTTTCCCTTGCCGAAATTGTTGAAAAATTACCCCTGTTGGTTGCTCCGGATGGACGCATGCAAAAGGTTCCCTATGAAGGAGCCGCTTTGGCAATTGTGGATTACAGCCATACGCCCGATGCTGTTCAAAAAGCCCTCGAAGCATTAAAGGGTGTGGCTAAAGTTCGTCGCGGCAAGCTCTGGATTGTTTTGGGAGCGGGAGGTGATCGCGATGCCGGCAAGCGCCCGCTCATGGCCAAAGTGGCTGAAGAGAATGCTGATTACGTTATTCTTACAAGCGATAATCCAAGAACAGAAAATCCGGATAGCATCCTAAGACAAATGGCGGCAGGCCTAAAAACACCGCAACTGATCATTGCCGATAGGCGTGAAGCTATCCATGAAGCTATTAAGCGAGCAAAGCCGGAGGATGTCGTACTTATTGCCGGCAAAGGCCATGAGCAGTATCAGGAGATCAATGGAGTCAAACATCCATTTAGTGATGTGGTTGAAGCACGAAATGCACAACGGTTGAAGAATCCGCCTGCTGACACACTTTTAAATGTGAAATTCTTATCGAACTTACTACCGGGTTCTCACTTGTTTGGCAGTGACGTTCCTTTTACGAATGTCTGTACGGATACGCGTCAAGTCACTGAAGGTTCTCTCTTTTTTGCATTAAAAGGTGAACGCTTCGATGGACATAACTTTGTTATGCAGGCGATGAGAGCCGGAGCTGCCGCTGTTGTGGTGGATCACGAGGTTTACTGTCCGTTACCGCAGATTGTCGTTAAAGATGTCAAGTTGGCTTTGGGTGTCACCTCTGGTTTTTGGCGTCGTGGAAAATCTTTGGGATTAGTGGCCGTTGCGGGAAGCAATGGGAAAACAACAACCACGCAAATGATCGCCTCTATATTGAAGATCCGTTATGGGGAACATGCGCTTGCAACGCAAGGTAATCTCAATAACGATATCGGGGTGCCGCTTATGCTTTGGCGTTTGCGTGATCATCACGAGGCGGCGGTTATTGAGACAGGAATGAACCATGTCGGTGAAATGCGCTACTTAAGTGGTCTGGTGCAGCCGACCATTGCCGTTGTCACCAATGCTCAGCGCGAGCATCAGGAATTTTTGCAAAGCGTTGAAGCGACAGCGAGGGAAAATGGCGAAGTGTTTCGAGTTTTGCCATCAAACGGTGTCGCAGTCATTTCAGCCGATGATCCCTGTCGTTCGATTTGGCTTGAAATGGCTCAACATGCCAATGTGATGACTTTCGGTATTGATGCGACTGCGGACGTGAACGGCTGCATGAAAACCGAAGCCAACGGCATGAAGGCGTTAATTAAGACGCCGATTGGAACTTTTGAAGCCAAAATGAAGGTCAGAGGCGAACATAATTTTAAAAATGCTTTGGCTGCTACGGCGGTTTGTTTAGGACTAAATGTTTCGCTTGAGATTATTCATCAGGGACTTGAGGCTTTTGAAGCAATAAAAGGTCGGGGTCAGGTTCATACAGTGGGAGGCTTAACCGTCATTGACGACGCCTATAATGCCAATCCCGATAGTATGAAAGCGGCGATTGATCTGTTAACAAGTTATCCCGGTCCTCGTTTTTTAGTGGCGGGCGATATGGCCGAATTAGGTAGAAAAAGCATTGAATATCATGAAGAAATCGGCGCTTACGCAGCCGAAAAGCATATTGATGCATTTTTTGCCATAGGTGAACATATGCGTTACGCTGTCGAAAAGTTCCGTGAACTGTCTCCCCAGGCGCGTTCACTATGGATGGATGATCGTGACCAGTTTATGGAGGCGGTCATCGAAGAAAGTCACCACTGCCGAACGGTTAGTGTCAAAGGTTCAAACTGCATGAAACTTACAACAGTTGTTAAAGCCTTAGTGGTAGACGCTACAAAGAATAAAAAGGATTAAAGAATGCTCTTGGAATTATTTCGTTGGCTCGGAGAAGATATCAGAGCTTTCCAGGTGTTTAACTACTTAAGCTTACGAGCGGTATTGGCAGCACTCACCGCTCTGGCTATCGGTTTTATGGCAGGCCCGGCCACGATTCGTTATTTACGTGCGATGAAAATGGGGCAAGCTGTCCGCACAAACGGTCCGAAGACCCATATTGTCAAAGATGGAACACCGACAATGGGCGGTGTTTTAATTCTGATTGCGATCGGTTTGTCGACGCTGCTTTGGATGGATCTAAGTAACCGCTTTGTTTGGGTGGTCCTCTTTGTGACGCTCGGTTTTGGATGGATCGGTTGGGTGGATGATTACCGTAAGGTTGTTCACCATGATCCAAAAGGCATGAGCGCTAAAGAAAAATTCGGTTGGCAGTCTTTAATCGGCATTATTGCCTCTGTTTATCTGGCTTTTGCGATCAGCGCACCTAACGATATTCACGTGGTGCATATGCTTATCGGCTGGGTTGAATCGGGTTTCCCCATGCAGATGCCGCCGCATGCTGACTTAATCATTCCGTTCTTTAAGCACTTTGCTTATCCGCTCGGTATTTTCGGCTTTATCGTACTGACTTTCATTGTGATTGTCGGAACAAGCAACGCGGTGAATTTAACTGACGGCTTGGATGGATTAGCCATTTTGCCAGCGGCCATGGTGGGCAGTGCTTTGGGAATCTTTGCTTATGTTGAAGGCCGAGTGGACTTCGCTCATTACCTTTTGTTCCCCTATATCCCCGGTGCCGGTGAGTTGGTTGTCGTCTGTGCGGCTTTGGCAGGAGCGGGACTGGCCTTCTTGTGGTTTAACGCTCACCCAGCCCAAGTTTTCATGGGCGATGTCGGAGCCTTGGCCTTAGGTGGAACATTGGGAACGGTGGCTGTTATTACTCGTCAGGAATTCGTTTTAGCGATTATGGGCGGTATTTTCGTTGTTGAAACGCTCTCCGTGATGATTCAGACAACGTATTTCAGGCTCACGGGCGGTAAGAGAATTTTCTTGATGGCGCCGATTCATCATCACTTTGAGTTGAAGGGATGGAAGGAAACGCAGGTGGTTACGCGTTTTTGGATTATCACTTTCATCCTTGTACTGATTGGCTTATCGACGTTAAAGATTCGTTAAAAAGGCGAAGATTATGCAGCAGAAAGCATTGGTGGTCGGTTTAGGAGCTTCTGGAGAAGCTTGTACGAAATTTTTGCTTAAACGGCAGTGGCAAGTCCGCGCGACAGATACCCGTAGCGAACCGCCCGCGCTTTCTCGCCTATCCGGTACGGAAGGCTTTAGCTTTGTTTCTTTGCAAGAGGCTCAAGCACAATTAAACGATTGCAATCTGTTGGTAATGTCTCCGGGAATTAGCCCTTGGCATTCTGCGGTTACTCCATTGGTGAGGTCAGCTCAATCTTTGGGAATCGAAGTGGTCGGAGAGATCGAACTTTTTGCCAGAGAGCTGGCTCGACTAAAAAGTGAAAAGGCTTATGAACCGAAAATAATTGCGGTCACCGGTACCAATGGCAAGACGACAACGACGGTGTTGACAACGAAAATGGCGGCAGCCTCCGGATTGAAAGCCGTTGCGGCCGGCAATATTGGTCCAAATGCGGTGACGGAACTGGATCGTTATTTGGAAAGTGGTGAATTGCCGGATGTTTGGGTGCTGGAACTGTCCAGTTTTCAATTGGAGACCACCTCATCGCTTGCGCCGGATGCGGCTGCACTTTTAAACATTACCCAAGATCATTTGGACTGGCACGGCGGAATGAATGAATATGTCGCGGCCAAAGGAAAAATTTTTGCTCATGAAAAAACGGCAAGAATTTTAAATCGTGACGATACAACGGTGATGAATTTTGCAGCGCATGACAGAAGAGTTTTTACTTTCGGTACAACTGAACCGCAGCATCCTAATGAATGGGGATTGGTGAAAGAAGACGGCATCGTATGGCTTGCCTTCAATGAAGATGATTCTGTGCAACTGACCAAGCGCAAAGTTCTGGAGGGGCACGTTTTACAACGTTTGATGCCGGAAGACGCTTTGCACATCCGGGGGCGTCACAACAGCATGAACGCACTGGCGGCGTTGGCACTTATTTATGCTGCGGGTTTGCCCATCAGCGATGCATTGCGGGCGCTGGCTCAATACAGAGGTGAACCGCATCGAGTTGAATACGTAATGACCGTAAATGGGGTTGATTACATCGACGACAGTAAGGGGACCAATGTTGGTGCAACCGTTGCAGCTCTGGAAGGGCTAGGTGCCAACGGAATAAAATTGGTTGTGATTTTAGGCGGAGATGGAAAAGGACAAGACTTTTCTCCGATTGCGGATTCTATGGCGAAGCACGCTCGTGGTGCCGTTTTGATTGGTCGTGATGCACCTTTGATTGAGAAAGCCTTGCAAGGGGCACAGTACCCTATCATCCACGCCAAAGATATGCCGCAGGCGGTTCAGAAAGCCTCTGAATTAGCGCAGCCTCACGATTGTGTATTGTTGTCCCCTGCTTGCGCCAGTTGGGATATGTTTAAAGATTATGCACAACGTTCGGCTATCTTTATTGCCAGTGCTAAGGCTTTAGCCGGTGATGCTCAGCAATGATCAGCATTAAGAACTTTTTCCAAAATCGTAATAAAAAACATGAGGACTGGTCATCTCGGAGTTCTTTTGCGACCATTTCTTCAATTGACTACAGTGTCATCGCTGTCATTCTGGCCCTTCTGATTTTAGGGCTCATCATGGTTTATTCGGCTTCCATTTCACTGGGTGATTCGCCGAAATACCAGACTTCAGAGGGCTACTTTGCCGTTCGTCACGCCATTTATATTGTGATTGGATTAATGGCGGCTTTTTCCGTTTTTAAAGTCCCGTTATCTCGTTGGTATCCCCTTAGTTACCCTTTGGGGCTGTTTGGCATTTTGCTCTTAATTTCGGTGTTTGTGTCGGGGCTTGGACACGAGGTAAATGGCTCAACCCGTTGGATTGGGTTTGGCCCGATCAATCTTCAAGTTTCGGAAGTTGTTAAGTTTGTTTCGGTATTGGTGATTTCACACTTTGTGGTGACACGGCAAGCCTATATGCATTCATACACTCGCGGCTTAATTCCCGTCATGCTCTACATTGGAGCGGTGGCAATGCTGTTGTCGTTGCAGCCTGACTTGGGAGCTACGGTTGTCATCAGTGCGATTGTTTTAGGTGTGGTTTTTTTAGGCGGCTTGAGTTGGAGCATCATTATCCCCTTCGGCATAGTGATTTTTGCCGTCATTGTTTTTTCAATTGCACTGTCGCCTTGGCGTACGGCACGTGTGTTTGCTTACCTCAATCCCTGGGATATAGAAAATCAATTGGGCAAAGCCTATCAGTTAACTCACTCGCTTATTGCCTTTGGCAGAGGAGAACTTTTTGGCGTTGGTTTAGGAGCGAGCGTGGAAAAAATGCACTACTTGCCTGAAGCGCACACGGACTTTATCTTGGCTGTCATTGGTGAAGAACTTGGGCTAGTGGGATTCACATTCGTTTTATTGCTCTTTTATTGGTTAGTCAGGCGTGCTTTTGAGATCGGACGTCAAGCAGTACGTTTGGAGTCTGTTTATTCCGGTCTTGTTGCCCAAGGTGTCGGGCTTTGGATTGGCGTTCAGGCCTTGATTAACATTGGCGTAGCAATCGGCGTTTTTCCGACGAAGGGGCTAACCTTGCCGTTAGTAAGCTACGGCGGATCGTCAATCGTTGTAACGCTGTGCGCACTAGCCCTTTTACTGCGAGTTGACTATGAAAATCGCCTTCTGATGAGAGGAAAGAGGAGACGGTGATGCAAACAAAACATTTGATTATTGCAGCTGCCGGTACGGGCGGACATGTTATGCCCGGATTGGCTGTGGCTGAAGAAATGAAAAAGCGCGGTTGGACGGTATCATGGATTGGAACACCGGTTGGGATGGAATCGCGTTTGGTGGGTCAGAGAAATATTGAATTTGACGCTCTTGACTTTACTGGTATGCGGGGCAAAGGCATCAAGCACATGTTTACCGGTGCATTGAAATTGGTAAAAGCATGTTTTGCCGCCAAAGCACTTGTGGAAAAAAGACAAGCCAGTGCAATGTTTTCAACAGGGGGCTACATTGCCGTGCCGGCCGCTTTCGGAGCCCGAAGCAAAAATAAGCCGCTCATTATGATGAATTGCGATGCTGGCAGCCTCATGAGCGTGCGGGCTGTGATGCCTTGGGCTCAAGCGGTGATGTGCGGATTTGACGGCGAATGCGCTCATCGGGCCGGTTCCAAAGCGATTGTATCCGGCAATCCCGTCCGCGAAGATATTTTGGCTTTGCCCGAACCGCAACAACGTTACGCTGCCCGTACAGGAAAACTCAATTTATTGGTTTTCGGCGGTTCTCTCGGAGCCAAAGTTCTCAATGAAACAGTGCCGGCCGCTATCGCCAAATTCCCTTTAGAAGAACGTCCGATTGTTACCCATCAGTGTGGTAAAAATGCGGTTGAGGATGTTAAAGCTCTCTACGCGAAGTATGGAGTTGAAGCGCAAGTCATCAGTTTTATTGATGATATGGCAAGTGCCTACAATAAAGCCGATGTCGTTGTGTGCAGAGCTGGCGCAACAACAGTCAGTGAATTAACGGCGGGAGGAATTCCTGCGATATTGGTGCCTTTTGTTGTCTCGACAACTCAACATCAATTGGGTAATGCTCGCTACATGCAAGATGAAGGAGCGGGGATTTTGCTTGAACAGAAAGATTTAACCCCTGACTCACTCTATGAAAAATTAAGAAGTCTGACCCGTGAAGATCTTCTGACAATGGCTGACAAGGCCCGAAGCCTTGCAAAACGGGAGGCTGCGAAAACAGTAGCCGATACTATCGAACGTTTGGCAAAATTATAGTTTCTGGTGGTTTAACGAAGGCAAGTAAACAATGAGATTTGCGGTAAACAAAATCCACTTTGTGGGAATTGGCGGAACCGGTATGAATGGTATCGCCGAAGTTTTGGTGACTTTAGGTTACAAGGTGACAGGCTCGGACATGGCAACCAACGCGGCGACTGAACGCCTGAGTGGTTTGGGTGTTCAGATTTTTCATGAGCATGTTGCCGCAAACGTGAAGGGCGCAGATGTCGTTGTTATTTCTTCGGCTATTAAAGCGGATAATCCTGAGGTTGTTGCGGCTAGACAAGCTCGTATTCCGGTTGTTCCCAGAGCGGTAATGTTGGCTGAGTTGATGCGATTCAGAAGCGGCATCGCCATTGCCGGGGCTCACGGTAAAACAACGACCACTTCATTGGTAGCAAGTTTATTGGCAGCCGGCGGTCTTGATCCGACCTTTGTTATCGGCGGTCGTTTGAATTCAGCAGGAGCCAATGCCCGATTGGGCAGAGGGGAATTCATTGTGGCAGAGGCCGATGAGTCGGATGCCTCTTTCCTTTGTTTGTCTCCAGTGATTTCTGCAGTTACCAATATCGATGCTGATCATATGGATACCTATGATCATAACTTCGAAAAGCTCAAACAGGCATTTATTGATTTCCTGACAAGACTGCCGTTTTACGGCAAGGCGGTTTTGTGTTTGGATGATGAAAATGTTCGCTCCATCATCGCCCGCGTGCCGCGTTCTGTTGTAACTTACGGTTTAAGCGAAGAAGCGGACGTTCGAGCCATTAATATTTGTGCTGAAGGCACACAGATGTGCTACACCGTTTTACGTCAAGGACGAGAACCGCTAGATGTGCGTTTGAATTTGCCCGGTTTACATAACGTTCGCAATAGCTTGGCGGCTATTGCGATTGCCACAATGGTTGATGTGCCGGATGACAAAATTCAATTTGCTTTGGAAAACTTCACCGGCGTAGGAAGGCGTTTTAGCCGTTATGGTGAAATTGCTTTGCCGTCCGGCGGATCATTTACGCTGATCGATGATTACGGCCATCATCCGCATGAAATGAAGGCAACACTGGATGCTGTGCGCGGGGCTTTCCCGGGGCGTCGTGTATTGGTGGCTTTCCAACCCCATCGCTACACGAGAACGAGAGATTGCTTCGAGGATTTTGTTAAGGTTCTGAGCAGTGTTGAAGCTCTTGTGCTCGCCGATGTTTATCCGGCGGGAGAAAAGCCCATCGTCGGAGCCGATGGCCGATCACTTGCTCGTGCTATACGAATTGTTGGTCAAACGGAGTTGGTGTTTGTGGATACGCCTGCAGAAATGGATGACGCCATTATGAAATTGGCTCGTGATGGTGACGTAGTTGTGACCATGGGGGCAGGCAGCGTCGGCGGTGTACCGGGTCGTCTGCAAGCTCGTGCCGGTTTATCGAAATAATGAGGATACGATTAAATGCAAGAAGAGAAAAAGGAAATTAAGCCTGAAAGTTTAGGTAAGGTTGTATTGCTTCTCGGTGGAATGTCCAGTGAACGCGAAGTCTCATTGATGAGCGGAAAGGGCGTTTACGATGCATTGGTTGAGGCAGGCGTGGACGTTACGCGTTTTGACCCGAAGGAGCAGAGCATTTCTGAGCTTGAAAAGGGCGCCTTTGACCGCGCGTTTATTGCCTTGCACGGCCGCTATGGTGAAGATGGAACGATTCAAGGTGTTCTGGAATATTTAGGTGTTCCTTATACCGGTCCCGGTGTTAAAACGAGTGCGATTGCCATCGATAAGAATTTGACCAAACAAATTTGGCGTGAACGTCAGATTCCCTGTCCGAAGGGAATGCTAGTGTCAGCTGATAGCGACTTACACTTCGTAATGCAGGAATTGGGACGTGATTTGGTTGTGAAACCTGCACGTGAAGGCTCTAGCATCGGTCTGACGAAATTAAAGGATGCTACTGTTGAAGAGTTGCACGAGGCCATTGAAAAAGCCTTGGTTTTGGATCGCCACGTTTTAGTAGAGGAACGGATTTTTGGGCGTGAATTGACGGTGGCTGTTTTAGGAGCCGGTCAAGACGCAAAAGTCTTACCTATTATCGAGATCATCGCTCCGAATGGAGATTACGACTACCAAAACAAATATTTCACGAATGATGTTCGTTATGAGTGCCCGGCGAAATTGTCCGATGATCTTCATGAAGATATTTCCCGAGCTTGTTTGAGCGCCTATCGAGCCTTGGGGGCACGAGGCTGGAGTCGAATCGACTTGATTTTGTCCGAGGACGGTTCGTTTAACCTTTTGGAAATGAACACTTCTCCCGGAATGACCGCGCACTCATTGGTTCCGTTGGCTGCCAAAAATGCAGGTATGAGTTATCAGGAATTAGTGCTTCAAATGTTGTCTGAAGCTCGTTTAGACTTTCCTCGTCACTAAAGAGTTCTGTTCTTGGGTTGATGAAACGGTTTTTTAAAGCGGTTTTAATTGCATTTGCGTTGGTATTGCTGCTTGCTGCTGTGGCAGTAAGCAGCTTTCCGCGTTATGTGGAAACTTTTTTTACCATTCGCTCTGTGGAATTATCCGGTGAAATTGACCACATCTCATCTTTGCATTTTCGTCGAGTTTTAGGCAACACAGCCTCGGGGACTTTTTTTAACGTTAATTTAGATGCTATCCGAGAGGCTGCGTTAAAGGCTCCTTGGGTTAAATCGGCAAATGTTAGGCGCGTTTGGCCCAATAAAATAAATATTGAAATTACCGAATATAAACCGCTTGCCTTATGGGAAGACGGGCGGTTGGTGTCGGTTAACGGGGAGTTGTTTGCCGCCAATCCCGAGGAAGTGGATAACCCCTTGGCTTTACCCGAATTCTTCGGGCGAGCTGAAATGGTTGAAGAGGTAACGAGACGTTATAAACGCTTCAATAAAATGCTTCAGGTTGTCATGCCTAAAGCGCGTGTAACGGAAGTAAGCGTAAACGATCGTGATAGTTGGGCACTGGCCATAGCTTCAGACACCATTCCGCCCACTCGAATTGAATTGGGGGTAGAGCATGAAAATTGGACCCTTGAGGATCGATTTGGGATTGTTATCGTACAATATCCTGATGTGGTCAAATTGATGAAAGGACCACCGTCCAGTATTGATGCTCGGTATGAATTAGCCTTTTCGGCTACATTACCGGAAAAAAGTTTGAGGCAATATCGTTCACAGGCTGGTCGTCGCCAGGCGGCTGAATCCATTGCAGAGGCTAATAGGCAAAGTAACGCGCGATGAAAGAAAATAAAAAAATTGTCACCGCATTGGATATTGGTTCAAGCAAAATCCTTGCAGTTGTCGCCGAAGTCTATAAGGACGGTACGTTTCGAGTTCTGGCTCAAGGGCGTACCGAGTCTCAGGGAGTACTCGACGGAAATGTAACGAGTATTGAGGAGGTTCAGCCTCAGGTCAAGTCTGCTCTAGTCGAGGCTTTTGGTATTGCAGGCAAAATTCCCAGTAACGATGTTTGCACCAATATTTCTGGCAAATCTGTGGAAGGAAAGGACTCCAGTGCCGAAATGCCGCTTAGGGGCAGGACGGTGACGTTGTCGGACATGAAAAATGTCCAGAGTATGGCCCAGGATGCCGTTGAATTAAAAGAAGATCAGCGTTTGATTAAATCGGAGCTGTTGTATTACATGCTCGATAACCAAGACGAGGGTTATGTCGGCCAAAATCCAATTGATGCGAAAAGCTCTCGTATTTCCGCCCATATGCATTCGGCGGTGGCCAGTGCAGCTAATGCCTTAGCTCGTGTAAAAGTGATTCGTCGCAGCGGCATGGACATTTCCCGAATCCTTCCGGAAGCCTGGGCTAGTGGTTATGCAGTGCTTACGGAAGATGAAATTCAAAATGGTGTAGTGTTGATTGATATCGGGGCCGGGACAACAGATGTGGCGGTCTTTCAGGCCGGTCTTCCCCGTTTCACGTACACTTTAAATTACGGCGGTCGCCGCATAACTCAGCGAATCAGTGGCTTTGTGCATTGTTCCATGCAAGAGGCTGAATCCATTAAGAACAAGTTGGATCTGCGTTGCTCTCCGGAAGATGAAGAGGTCATTCTCTACCGTGCACCTCTGGAAGAGGGAGGTAAAAAGTACTCCAAGCTCGAATTGTCAAAGATGGTTTACCACGAGATTCGCAGTTTGAATCTGACTATTGGTAAAAAACTCTTTGAGGCCGGATGGTACAAGTCTGTTAATGGTGCGCCATGCAATACGCTCACGGGTGGCATTGTGCTCACGGGCGGTACTTCGTTGTTGTTAGGAATAACAGAGCTGTTTTCAGCCATGCCGGGCCCCTTGGCTTATACATTCAGTACTCGTTTAGGTCGGTCGCGTTATACCGGTGATGCTTGCATTGGTTTGAATTCTCCCAAGGAAAGTGCCGCCATGGGATTAATCGCCTACGAGGCACTGCGATTCAAAGAAGGTGATGAGGACGAGGAGGAAAAGGCGGCCTCTGATGACTCTTTGTGGGCTAAAACCAAGCGTTTTTTGATTGAATTCTTTATAGGCCAATACTAAGCTTTCTTCCTTAACTCGCGCCTCATTTGCACTTGATTTGGATGAACTAAAAAATAGCAATTATGATTTTTAAAATTGAAAAAAGTTTTTGAAAATCCAAGCAAAACGATCCTTATTCATACATAATTACAAGATTGGATTTGGAGGCCTATTCCCATGTTTGAAGTACTCAGTGATAATGATCCCCGTCAGACCGTCATTAAGGTTGTCGGTGTGGGCGGCGGCGGTGGTAACGCCGTAGAACATATGATTGAGCGCGGTGCTCAAGGTATTGAATTTATTGCGATTAATACCGACTATACGGCATTGTCACATTCTAGAGCTCATGCCACTTTGCAAATCGGTAAAACTGGACTTGGAGCCGGTGCTCGTCCGGAAGTTGGCGAGCAGGCTGCAATTGAAGCCAAAGATCGGATTCGTGAACTTTTGCAAGGTGCAAATCTCGTTTTCATTACTGCCGGGATGGGTGGTGGTACCGGTACCGGTGCGGCCCCTGTGGTGGCTCAAATTGCTCGGGAAATGGGTATTTTGACGGTTGCTGTTGTAACTAAGCCCTTCAGTTATGAAGGAGCTCTTCGCATGCAACGCGCCGAAGAAGGTTTAGTCAAACTCAAACAATGCGTGGACAGCCAAATTGTCATTTTGAATGACAAATTGGAAGATGAGTTGGGTGAGGATGCCTCCGTGAGTGAATGCTTTGCCGCAGCCGATGACGTTTTGTTTAAGGCTTGTGCAGGCATCACCGAAATTATTCAAACACCGGGTCTGATCGGTGTGGACTTCGAAGACTTGCGCACGGTGATGAGTGAACGCGGAACGGCCATGATGGGTTCGGCTATTGCCTCCGGTCCTGATCGCGCCCGTATTGCCGCTGAAAATGCAGTGGCCTGTCCGTTGCTTGAGGGGGTAACGCTCAACGGAGCCCGCGGCGTGTTGGTATACATCACGGCTAGTGAAGAAACGATGAAGATGAAGGAAACCAAGACGGTTATGAATATCATCACGAACTTCACGGCAAAAGGCGCTCAAGTTATTTACGGTTCAGCCTACGATGACAGTATGGGCGACTCCATGCGTGTGACAGTGGTTGCCACAGGCCTGGATGGCGGTAAGGACAAAGAAGTTGCTCCGCTCGAAAAACCCGATGAAAAGCGAGATGTTTGGGAACATAACAACCGCAGTTATGCAGAACCGCAACAAGCAGATCCTTGGACCAGTCGTCAAAGTGTAGCTCAGCAGCCTGCCGCTCCGAAGGTGGCTCAACCGCAGGTGGAATCTAAGCCTACGGTTGCCAAGCCCGAGCCTCAACCGAGTATTCCGGCTGCTCAACAACCTGCTCAATCGGAACCCCAACAGCCGCAAGAGCCTGAAAAACAGGAAGAAAAGGCAGCCGATGAATGGGAAACGGGTTGGTGGTCTATTCGTCACGACAATAAGTAAGAACAAATTTAGTTATGCTCAAACAACGAACGCTTAAAAAAGTCGTCCGTACGGTTGGTATCGGTCTGCATTCCGGTCGAAAAGTAAATTTGACTTTACGTCCGGCTGACCCCGATACCGGCATTGTGTATACCCGTGTCGATTTAAATCCGCCCGTTGTTATGCCGGCAGAAGCTACGCGTGTGAATGACACGCGCATGGCAACAACATTAAACGAAGGTCCGGTCAAAATTTCCACCATTGAACACTTGATGAGTGCGTTCAATGGTTTGGGAATTGATAATTGCTATGTTGATGTTGATGCACCGGAAATTCCGATTATGGATGGATCCGGTGCAAGTTTTGTCTTCCTGATCCAAGCTGCCGGCATAGTTGAGCAACCCGCTCCAAAGCGTTTTGTTCGAGTGAAAAAAACTGTTCGTGTAACCGATGGCGATAAATGGGCCCAGCTGGAGCCTCATGAAGGTTTTTCATTGGCTTTTTCCATTAATTTTGGCCACCCTGCAATCGACAGCACTTTGCAATTTACTGAAGTTGATTTGGCTAAGGTTGATTATGCTCATGCTGTCAGCCGAGCCAGAACATTTGGTTTTGTGCAAGACGTAGAGATGCTTCGTTCTATCGGCTTAGCTCAAGGGGGAACTCTTGAAAATGCTGTTGTAATGGATGAGTATCGGGTGCTTAATCCCGAAGGCCTCAGGGGACAGGACGAGTTTGTGAAGCACAAGATCTTGGATGCCATGGGGGATCTTTATGTTTTAGGTCACCCGCTTTTGACTCGCTATAGTGCCAATAAATCCGGTCACGGTTTGAACAACCAGCTCTTAAGAGCGTTGTTGGCTGATGATTCAGCTTGGGAATGGGCAACATTTGAGTCTGAAAAAGCCCCAAGAGATTTTTCTTTTGAGCGTGTTTTTGCGATCTAAAGCCGCGCTGTAACCGATTTTCTATTTGCGGTTGGGTGTTTCTTTTGTGTTTGTCTGCACAGAAAAAGCGTAATATCCAATTGGTTAGAAAATCGGTTGTTTCTTTCTGATATGTCACTTTTTTCCCTATTCCTCATCACCTCATTGGCCAATATCCTGTCGCCGGGAATGGGTGTGATATTTGCCATTGTTTTATCGCTGCAGCAAGGGTGGCATAAGACCGTTTTTTTCAGTTTAGGTCAAGCTATTGGCATATCGATATTGTTTACTGCCGCCATGTCCGGTATGGGGGTGGTTTTAGCCAACAGCCCGACCTTATTTAACGTGATTAAAATCGCCGGTGCTTTTTTCATTCTTTATTTGGGTTGGAGAAGTTGGCATAAACCGGCCATGCACTTTGGCACTTCTCCCGATAAGGAAAAATCAGAAGGTAGGCACGCGGTCCCTGAAGATGGGTTGGCAAACTTTACGAAAGGCATCGTGATCTCGCTTTGCAATCCACAACCGATTATCTTTGGAATCAGTGTCTTACCCTAATTTGTGGATCCGCAACAACCCTACGTCGCTCAAGCCGTATTGATGATTTCCGTTTACGCTGTGATGGTCTTTATCAATCTGGTTGTTTACGCAATTTTGGCTGAAAGAGCCAGACGTTTTTTTACTGGTCCCAGGGGTTCACAGATTATTAACCGGGCAACCGCATGTGTTTTCTTTGCGATCGGTTTTTTGGTGTTGGGGTTCGCTCTGGTTGGTCTCTTCTAATCAGGCTCTGTTTTCCAACGCGTCAGCCAGTTTTTCAAGAACTTCTTTGATATCTTCGTCTTTAGCTCTTTGCGCGTTTTGCCGAACGGCGTCAGCGGCGCCAGGTTGGGCAATCCGAGGGGGATCCTTGGGATAATTTTCCAAATCAGGCAGAGGGAGAATTTTCCCCGCTTTAATTCCTAGAATCGGAAGATTAAGACCGCTATCAAAAAGATATTTTTCAAGTGAAGGTTGAATTTGCTTGAGTCGATTAGCGATTGTCGGCGTCGTTGTGTTAATGATGATGCCTTGAGAGGCACATTCAACATGCACAGCCCGTTGAAAATCAATATGCAGACGCTTGCTTTGGCAGGCACGTTGCAAAACTTGAGCCACCCTGACGCTTAACATTTGCCGCGCAATGAGCGTATCAGGGTTTAAAGAGTTTAAAAGTTTGTCAATACTTTCCAATCCGTACATGCCGTTTTCCTTTTGGGTGCATTTTCTCACAAATAGGCATTGAAATCGAAACGAAAAAAGTTACAAAAAAGGTCGGATTTCTTAAAAAACAAAGAATTTTCAAAGGAAAATCATTTCTGCAATATGCGATAATTGCCAGCTGTAGTTTATTCTCTCGACAAATTTTGTCGTCCAAAAATTAACAAAACGCGTGCTGCCTGAAAATGCAGTGACGTGCAGGGTATCAAAAGATGTTTTCTGAGCTTTTAACGAAAGTGTTTGGCAGTCGCAATGACCGCTTGATTAAACAGTACCGTCGTCAGTGCGCTGCGATCAATAAGCTGGAGCCGACAATCAAAGCTTTGAGCGATGATGAGCTCAAGGCTAAGACTCAAGAATTTCGTGATCGTTTAGCCAAAGGTGAGACGCTCGAAGCGTTGTTGCCTGAAGCGTTTGCAGTCGTCAGAGAAGCCAGTTGGCGTGTGTTGGGAATGCGTCACTTTGACGTTCAACTTATCGGCGGTATGGTGCTCAATGACGGCAAGATCGCAGAAATGCGAACCGGTGAAGGTAAAACATTAACGGCTACATTGGCCGTTTACTTGAATGCCCTGCCAGCTAAAGGTGTTCACGTTGTGACAGTGAACGACTACCTTGCCAAGCGTGACGCAGAGTGGATGGGACGCGTGTACAACTTCTTAGGGATGACAGTTGGTACCATCTACAGTCAGCAATCTAATGACGAGAAAGTTCAAGCTTACGCGGCCGATATCACCTACGGTACCAATAACGAATTCGGCTTTGACTATCTGCGCGACAACATGGAGTATGACATTCATCATCGTCGTCAACGCGGTTTGCATTATGCAATCGTTGACGAAGTGGACTCCATTTTGATTGATGAAGCGCGTACGCCTTTGATCATTTCCGGCCCGGCTGATGACAACACCGATCTTTATGCCAAGATTAATGAAATTCCTCCGCTTTTAACGCGCCAGGCGACCGAAAAGGGAGAAGGTGACTATTGGGTAGATGAAAAAGCCCATCAGGTCTACATCTCCGAACAAGGGCACGAACATATTGAGCAAATTCTCACGGAAAGAGGATTGATTCCTCAAGGCCAAAGTCTGTACTCTGCTCAAAATATTATTTTGATGCATCACTTGATGGCCTCTCTTCGCGCTCACTCTTTGTTTAAGCGCGACCAGCACTACGTTGTCCAGAATGGCGAAATCGTTATTGTGGACGAATTTACGGGCCGTTTAATGCCAGGTCGTCGTTGGTCCGAAGGTCTTCATCAGGCTGTCGAAGCTAAAGAAGGCGTGAAGATTAATCAAGAAAACCAAACGTTTGCCTCTATTACATTCCAGAATTACTTCCGTATGTATGAGAAGCTTTCCGGTATGACCGGTACGGCTGATACGGAAGCATATGAATTCCAGGATATTTATGGTTTGGAAACGGTTGTCATCCCGACTCATAAGAAGATGATTCGTGTTGACCAACAAGATAAGGTTTTCCGCACAATCAACGAAAAATACCAAGCCATTATTGAAGATATCAAGGAGTGCAATAAGCGCCAACAACCAGTGTTGTTGGGTACGACTTCTATTGAAAATTCTGAAGCGCTCAGCAAACTCTTGGATAAGGAAGGTATTAAGCACAATGTGTTGAACGCCAAGCAACACGAACGGGAAGCTCAGATTGTGCTTGAAGCCGGTCGTCCTGGGGTTGTGACAATCGCCACTAACATGGCCGGTCGTGGTACCGATATTGTTTTGGGCGGTGGCATTAATAAGCATATTGATGATGTTAAGACCAACCCCGATCTTTCTGATGAAGAAAAGAAAGCGGCGATTGAAAAGATCAAGGCTGAGTGGCAGATTGAACACGATAAGGTGGTTGCCGCCGGTGGTTTGCGCATTATCGGCAGTGAACGTCACGAGTCACGTCGTATTGACAACCAATTGCGTGGTCGTGCTGGCCGCCAAGGTGACCCGGGCTCTTCATGCTTTTATCTGTCAATGGAAGATCCGTTGCTTCGAATCTTTGGCGGTGACCGCATGCGCGCCATTGCCGATAAGCTCAAGCTTGAAGAAGGCGTTGCCATCGAATCCAATATGCTTACTCGTATGATTGAGAGCGCTCAGCGTAAGGTTGAAGGCCGAAACTACGATATTCGTAAGCAACTGCTTGAATTCGATGACGTGCAAAATGATCAACGTCGTGAAATTTATCGCTTGCGCAACGAGATTTTGGAAAGTGACGACTTGAGTGAAATGGTGACCAATTTACGTCACGGCTATTTCACCGACTTATTCAGAACTTATGTGCCTGCCGATACCGTTGAAGAGCAATGGGACTTGTCAACCCTTACGACCATTCTCAAGAGTGAATGGGGCATTGATATCGACTTTGCCGGAATGCTTGAAAAGAGCAATTCAACCACCGATGAAGACTTGTTGAAGGTTCTCATTGATGAGTGTGACCGAATTTACAATGACAAGGTTGAATTGGCCGGTCCGCAGGCGATGAATGATTTCGCCAAGCAGGTGACGCTGCAAGTGTTGGATAGCATTTGGAGAGCGCATATCACCGCTTTGGATGCTTTGCGTCAAGGTATTTACTTGCGCGGTTACGCTCAAAAGCAACCTAAGCAAGAATACAAGCGCGAAGCATTCTCGATGTTTGAAACGTTACTTGACCGAGTGCGTGAAAATGTCATGCGTGTATTGATGACAGTCAGAATTCAAACACGAGAAGAAGCGATGGCTGAACAACAACGAGCCCAAGAAGAGGCGCTTGCTCGTGCACAGGCCGCTGCGCGTGCTCAAGCAATTGCTCAAGCTCAACAAGAAGCTAAAAACAAAGTTGTTCACGATGATGAAGGACATGAATTATCCTTCACCGGAATCTCAGCGGCCGGTGTAGATCTTGATAAGGTGGATTGGCGAGGTGTTTCCCGCAACGATCCGTGTCCTTGCGGTTCAGGCAAAAAGTTTAAGAACTGCCATGGTCACATTGACTAATAGCTAAACCAAATTAAAAAGCGCTCTGAAATGGGCGCTTTTTTTGAGAGACGAATATGACGAATCGAACAGAAACACTTGTTGCTTGCGTGGTGATGATCGATAACGAAGGGCGAAGTTTGCTGGGATGCCGACCAGAGGGAAAAGTGTATGCCGGCTGGTGGGAGTTTCCCGGTGGAAAATTAGAGGCCATGGAAACTGTGGAGGAAGCCGCCAAGCGTGAAATGCGTGAAGAACTTGGGATTGATCTTCAAAATTCTTCTCCATGGGTAACTTTGGTACACGACTATCCCCATGCACGCGTACGACTTCATTTTGTCAGAAGTTGGCAGTGGCGAGGAGAGCCACGTTCATTGGAGGGACAATCCTTTGGTTTCTTTTCCCCACTTGATTGGCCGACTCCCATATTGGAAGCGAGCGAACCCATTCAAAAATGGCTTTTAATGCCTAAACATTGGGTAAAAATTCAGTCAGAAAGCGCATTAGAAAACCTTGAGGCTCAAAAAGAAAGAAGCTTTGACGGAGCTATTTTGTGTGGTGATTACATCAAAGAGTTTGATGATTGGAAAAAGCGCTTAATGGCTTTGGGTATTAAAGAAATTTGGGTTGATGCAACGGCAAGTGACGAACAACAAAAAAGGTCAGACGGTGTTTTTGTGGATGAAGGTCAAAGTGTTGGAAACGTTATCCACGAACGTTTTGCCGTCAAAGCTGACTGTTCAAACTGGGAGAGTATCGCTCAAAGCGGGGCATTATTTGCTTGGGTTGATCCGGCAATTCGTGTAGCTTCAAGTGCCTGGTTGCGACTTTTAAGTGATAACCCCGTTCCGTTGTATTTAACCAATGTCAAAATAAACGATGAAAAACTGTTAAGACCGCACGGGGCGAACGGTTGGATCGAAACTATTTAGTTTTGGGCTCTGTTTTCTTTTCTTCTTCCAGATGAGAGAAAAGTTCTTGGGCAAGTTTGTCTGCTTCGCTTTCATTGGTCTGAGCATACGAATTGCCATGAATGACGTAAGCATCACTTGCCCATTCACCTAAATCAATCAATTTGCATCGTTCAGAGCAAAATGGACGCCAAGGATTCTTCTCCGACCATTCCACTGGTTTTTTGCAGATAGGACACTTCACAATCATACGGGTTCCCCTGCTTTGAGTGATTGTTTTGCCATCGTAAGGTAAAAGTCATGGAGCTTGCGCACTTGTTGGTTAAGTGCCTCAAGTGTTGATTCGTTGACAATGACCTCATTGGCAATAGCCTTACGAGCATCCCGTGTTGCTTGTGTGGCAATAATGGCCATAACTTCTTCACGCGACAATTGGGAGCGTGTCATGACTCGTTCAATTTGGGTTTCAACTTCACAATCAATAACCAGAACTCTGTCACAACGGCTTAACCATTGCGGACTTTCGGCCAAGAGAGGAACAACCAGTACGACGTAAGGAGCATCAGAATGTTGCGATACGGAAGCCATGGTGACGTTAGCGATAAGCGGATGCAAAATGGCTTCCAGTTTGTGTCTGGCTTCAGGATTCGTGAAGACAAGTTCACGCATCTTAGTTCGGTCTAATTTACCTGAGGCATCAATAAGTTCATCTCCGAAAGCCTCTCTGATGGCGGGAATAGCCAGTCCATTCGGAGCAGTAACCGCATGGCTAATCAAATCAGTGTCAATCACCGGAACTCCCAATGCCTCAAAAGCATTGCTTGCTTGAGTTTTTCCGGAGCCGATGCCTCCCGTAAGCCCGACAATCCAAGTCATTATTAAAAAATCCCTGATGATAAATGAAGGTTCTTGAATTATACGTTCTTTGTTTCTGTATTCCTGAACTTAGGCAACAATAACAACAGAAGGTAGGCAGATCATCTTACGCATTGGGCGTGGATAAATAAGCCCTATTCCAAACTTATTTGTTCTTAGGATATAGAGGATTGCTAACAAATTCGAGGCAACTGTTCGCCGTTGAGCCAATCAACACTGCGTCGCCCGCCAAGGAGTGTTTCCATTTCAACACATCCGGCGTTCTCTGCCGTCACTTCGCCGATAATGCAAGCCTCTTGACCGTGAGGATCCGATTTCATGGCTTGCAGAACTTTTAGGCTTTCCTCTTTACGGCAAATCACAATCACTTTTCCTTCGTTAGCGACAAAAAGGGGATCTAACCCAAGAAATTCGCAAGCGGCGGCGACAGCGGGCTTAACCGGAATCTTTTCTTCATGCAGGAAAATGCCAACACCGCTTTGGTGAGCAATTTCATTGAGAGTGGCAGCCAAACCTCCTCGGGTTGGATCTCGCAGAACGTGCACATCTGGTGTGACATTGAGAACCGATTTGATTAATCCGTTCAAGGGGGCTGTGTCGCTTTCAATTTCTGTTAAAAACGACATATTTTCTCTTTTGGAAAGGATAGCCGTGCCGTGGTCACCCATTGATCCCGAAATAATCACCACATCCCCCGGTTGGGCATTCCGACCTGATATGGGAAAGTCCGTTAACTTTTCACCGATACCGGTTGTAGAAATATAGATACCGTCACCATGACCTTTTTCGACGACTTTAGTGTCTCCGGTAACGATGGCAACGTTTGCTTCTTTCGCAGCATTAGCCATTGATTGTACGATCTGGTCAAGTTTGGAGAGTTCAAAACCCTCTTCCAAAATAAAACTTGCCGCAATATAGAGAGGCTTTGCTCCGCACATGGCGACATCGTTGACAGTTCCGCAAATGGCTAGGCGTCCTATATCTCCTCCCGGAAAGAATAGAGGTGAAATGACATGTGCATCGCATGACACGGCGATTGGTTTTTCAAGACTGGGTAAAACAGCACCATCATGTCCTTCGTCAAGCCATTGATTGGTGAAATGTCGGGAGAAAATTTCTTCAATCAATTGAGCACTGGCAAGTCCTCCTGCGCCATGAGTCATTTCAATGCGGCCGTGACGCAGATCCAATCGACGAACATAATCGGGTTTGACAGAAGACATTATTTATTCCTCAGTGTTTGGAACTGTTTTATGTTTAGGAGCGTAACGCCAGTAAGCCGCGCAGGCTCCTTCAGAACTGACCATGCAAGCCCCCATCGGATGAGCGGGGGTACAAACCGTGCCGAAAAGCTTGCAATCGAACGGCTCCTTTTCTCCTCTGAGAATAGCGCCGCAGGCACAGGCTCTGTTATCCGGGCTATGTCGTTCAGTCATTTGAAAGCGTTTTTCTGCATCAAATTGCGAGTATCTTTCACGGAGTTTTAGAGCCGAGAAGGGAACATAGCCCAAGCCTCGCCATTCGAAAGAATCTCTTAACTCAAAAATCTCATTCATTAAGTCGACGGCCAGTCGGTTGCCCTCACGAGAGACCGCTCGTGTGAATTCATTTTCCACTTCATGTCGTCCCTCGTTGACTTGTCGGATCATCATCAAAATCGCCAAAAGCATATCAAGCGGTTCAAAGCCGGCAATGACCACCGGTTTTCCCCATTTCGCTGAAAAAGGTTCATAAGCTTTTGAACCGATAACCGTTGAAACATGAGCGGGGCCGACAAGTCCGTCAAGCTGTGGCGCGCGGCTTCCTTCTTGAGCGGTTTTTAAGATGTGCTCCATCGCGGCAGGCGTGAGGACATGATTGACGAAAACCGAAAAATTATTAAGTCCGAGACGCTTGGCTATTTGAATAGCAACGGCGGTGGGCGGAGTGGTGGTCTCAAATCCAATAGCAAAAAAGACGACTTCTTTGTCTGGATTGGCCTTCGCTATGTTGATCGCGTCCATTGGTGAGTAAACCATGCGAACATCACCGCCAAGTGAGCGGCAATTGAAAAGTGACTGCCCTTTCGATGTCGGCACTCGGAGCGTATCAGCGTATGTACACAAAATCACTTTTTCGCTTAACGCTAAGTCAATCGCCATTTCAATACGACCAACCGGTAACACACAGACCGGGCAGCCCGGACCGTGAATCATTTTTACGTTGTCTGGCAAAAGATCCGTTAATCCCCAGCGTGACAGAACGTGGGTGTGGCCGCCGCAAAATTCCATAAAGCGATAAGAGCGGGCGGGCATTACCTCTTTAGCAATTTCATTGCTTAACGCTTTTGCTTTATCCCGATCGCGATATTCACTGATGTATTGCATAAGCTTAGGCTTTAGCCTCCGAAGGTAATGCATTCAATATTTCCATGGTTTTTCGGGCTTCTTCTTCATCAATACGGTTTAAAGCGAAACCAACATGGACAATAACCCATTCTTGCTCTCGGGGAGAGTCAATCAAGGAAACATTGACTTCTTTTTCAATACCATTGAAATCACATAAAGCAGTTTCATTGTTTATCAGTTTGGTGATCTTTGCAGGCACTGCCAAACACATATTTACCTCAATGTAAGTTACAAGTCACCGGAGAACTCATATTTTTCAGCACCGCTTTCTACCATTAGGTGCGATAGCCAGACTTGTCCCAAAGCTATACCGCCGTCACCGGCAGGTACCTTTTGCGGGAAATAGCTCTCGATAGAGAGTTTCCCAAGCTCTTGGACTAAAGCGGCGGTCAACAATCTGTTGGCCATGCAACCTCCGGTCAGCATAACGGGACCTTTGTACTGAAGACGCTCACAGGCCTGATACACAAGCTGCGTAAGTCCTAATGCCAGGGTCGCATGGAAATCAGCGGCCAATTGTGACACTTTATCAGCAGATAGTTTCCATCCTGCCTGAATAACTTCTTCAAAAAACGGTAGGAAACTAATCCGATGATTTTTGATGGTAAATCCCTTTTTATGCGCTTGAGGTTTCATCGTGCTCGCAACGCTTTCGAGCAACATCGCAGCCCTTGCATCATCATGTTGAACGTCACACAGGCCAAGCAATGCAGCCATGGCATCAAAAAGTCTTCCGCTGGAAGTGGTCAAAGGCGAAAGCTGAGAATTTTTAACAAGTTGGCCGAAATATTTAGCATTCGGCAACTCTGGGAAATACTTTTCAATCAGGTCCTCTTTGCCTAAAAGAGTCAGCACGCAAGCGCCCATTCTTCGTGGTTCATGGGCGGCTTTATCGCCACCGGGTAACGGAAGCGGTTCAAGAGCGCCCAATCGGTAGAAATTAGAAGCTCCTACTAATAACAGCTCTCCACCCCAAGCTTCATCATTGGGTCCGAGTCCCACGCCGTCCAACGCTAATCCGACAGTCGTTTCTTTTCGATTGATTTCAGCCATGGCTACTCCGATGTGAGCAGCATGATGGTAGATAGGAACGAAAAGACCTCCATGTTGCTTGGCAACGTGGGCCGCCAATCTTGTGCTGGGAAAATCCGGATGAGCATCAGCAGCAACAATTCTGGGTTTAATTTCATAGAGATGCGCCAGGTGCGAAATTGCATCTCGGTAGGCTTGGTCAGTTTGACTGTTTTCTAAATCACCGATGTGTTGAGTCAGAAAAACATCTTTATCGCGTGTGAGCGCAGCGGTATTTTTAAGGTAAGCACCTGCGGCTAACGTCGGTTTTAAATCAGTCTCCAACTTGACGGCTTCGGGGGCATAACCTCTGGAGCGTCGAATAAAAATGGGGGTTTCACCGATCAAGCGAACGACTGAATCATCACACCGAACAAGAATATCCCGATTGTGCAGCAGTATAAAATCCGCGATTCCTGAGAGTTTGGAGCGCGCCTCATCATTATCGGTGACCAGCGGCTCACCAGAACGGTTTGCTGATGTCATGACCAGTACGGCATCCAAACTCAAGTTGTCCGTCCATTGTGCTCCGTCCGGTTTACCGGCCAAAGAATGGAAAAGCAGCCAATGCACAGGGGTGTATGGAAGCATGATGCCTATGTCACTTAACCCGTCAGCAATTCCTTTGAGTGAGTGTTGATCTTTTCTGGGTAAAAGAGTGATCGGGCGGGCAGAGCTCTCCAACACCTCGCGGGCCTTAGGGCTGACATGGGTATAAATACTCGCACTGATGGCATTGACCATCATGACCGCGAGCGCTTTTTCATCACGTCCTTTGCGTTGTCTAAGTTTTTCAACAGCGCGAGGATTTTTGGCGTCACAAACTAAATGAAATCCCCCCAGTCCTTTTACGGCAACAATTTTTCCGTCTCTAATGGCTTTAACGGCTAGATCTATCGGATCTCCGTCAATTGGCTGGCCTCCTATGTCTTCAAACCATAGTTGTGGCCCACAAACCGGACAGGCATTGGGTTGAGCATGAAAACGTCTGTCCAGAGGGTCTTTGTATTCTGACAAACATTGTTCACACATCTTGAAAGGGGCCATTGTCGTTTGCGGCCTATCGTATGGAAGGTGCTTTGTGATTGTGAAACGAGGGCCGCAGTGCGTGCAATTGGTAAAGGCATAACGATAACGCCTGTTGCCGAGTGTAAACATATCTTGAAGACATGCTTTGCATGTTGCGGCATCAGCGGTAATAGCGGTATTGACCTTGCCTTCCTGGCTTTCAGTGATTGTGAAATCGGTATAGCCTTTAAGATCCACATCGGAAGGATGAATGAAATCAATTCGAGCCAAAGGGGGTTTCTGTTCCCGCAAAAGTGTCGGAAACCGAGAAACCTGATCCGCCTCTCCTTCTAAGATAACCCCGACACCTTCGGCATCGTTGAAAACTTCGCCTTTCAGTTCGAGTTCAGTCGCGATTCGGTAAACAGTCGGCCGAAATCCGACTCCCTGAACAAGTCCGTTAATACGAAAAAATTTCGCGATCATGCTGAGTTCTATCTCAAAGAGTAGCCAATGTTTTTTGGGCTTTCAGCCACATAATCCATTTATCAAGTCCCTCGCCCTTAGTTGCAGAAACTCTCAAGATTTGGATTTTCGGATTGACTCGTCGGGCATATTCTTCGCAAGCTTCGATATTGAAATTTACGTACGGCAGAAGATCAATCTTATTGATGATCATGACATCAGAGACGCGGAACATGTCCGGATACTTCAACGGCTTGTCTTCGCCCTCGGTTACCGACAAAATCACGACTTTATGAGCTTCTCCCAAATCAAATTCCGCCGGACAAACCAAGTTGCCGACATTTTCAATGAAGAGCACACTGTTGTCGGTCAACTCCATATGGCTTAATGCATGTCGGATCATTTCCGCATCCAAATGACAGCCTTTCCCCGTATTGATCTGATGAGCGTGGGCACCGGTTTGGCGAATTCTATCGGCGTCATTGCTGGTTTGTTGGTCGCCTTCAATTACGCTAACGGAAAAATCATCCTTTGCCGCCTTAATCGTCGCACAGAGCAATTCCGTTTTGCCGGAACCGGGACTGGAGACAAAATTAAGCGCCAAGATATGCTTTTGCCTGAAGTATTTTCTGTTATCGTCGGCTATGGCGTTATTACGGGCAAGGATGTCTTCTTCGATACTAATGGCGCGTTCTGCCGATATCGCTGAATCGTGTGAATGAGCGGGACCATGGGAATGCTCATGATGATGCTCGTGATCCTCGTGAGTGTGAGTGACCAGATTGCCGTTTTCATCCACATGTGTGTGGGTGTGAGTATGATTGCCTCCGCAGCCGCAAGTCGTGCACATAAAATTTCTCCTTACCAAATTCTTTTATTGGGAGTCATCGGCAATAATGTCGATGACCTTAAGTTCTGTTCCACCCGTTGCCGTTAAATGGAAGCCTCCGCAAATCGGGCAAGCCTCGCCGTATCGCTTCAAAGAAACGGTTTGAGCACAGTCCATGCACCAGGCTTTGCCGGGCGGTCGCTCAATGATGAGTTGTGCGTTTTGTGCGCACCCCTGTCGAGTGACCGATTGCCAAGCAAAGCGTAAACAGTCAATGTCAACACCAGCTAACTCACCGACTGCAATCCGCACGCTTTTCACTCGGTTGACGTTGTTGGATTTTGCCGTGCGCTCAACAATCTCGATGATGCCTTCAGCAATAGATAGCTCGTGCATCAACCCTCCTTTTGTGGCCACTTGACATCTATCTTTGTGCAGGGATCAAATGCGCAGGCAATCAGATTTAATCCGGTGATTACCGATTTGACCGCGTTTGATTTTTCTTTAATAAATAGATTCATTGCATCGACCATTGGACTTTCTTCCTGAAATGCCCATTCTGTCGGCGCCACAATATGAAAGCGCATTTTGTTATTGTCAATTTGCAGAAAATGCATCAAAGTGCCGCGAGCAGTTTCTACGAGTCCGACTCCCCAATTGTTCCCTAGGTTAATGCTTCTAACGGTAAAGGGAGAGGGAAGACCGGAGGCAAAATTTTTTAATTCTTCCAGTCTTGCGAGCACCAGATCTCGGATTGAAAAAGGATCTCTTCTGCCTTTATCCGTTTGACTGCGGCAACGAGCCAGTGCGCCGGGTATACGAGCGCCGACCAGTTGCGGCGACAGAGCCCATTCGGGATACTCCTGGAGAATGCGCAGAAACAGTTTGAGGATTTCGCGGTTGCTGACTTCTTCAGGAAAGAGTAACCCTTTACCATCCAATTGGATATTGTCGAATCGTTCAAACGTGTGCTTGATCGCGCCAATGGCTTTCTTTTCGCGAGTAAACCACAATATAATGAGAGCCTTTAAATCTTCGTTGAAAGACTCAAGGGCGGCGTTGTCAATGCAGGCACTTTTTGACAGATCCCATAACCTGGCTCTTAATTCTCCAAGTGTTTTTAAACATTCCTGACTGACTTTGCCGTGAATCGTGAACGGCTGCAAATCCATGCTTAATACACGGACGGTTTCTAAGATGGCTTCTGCCGTAACCAAACTCTGAATATTTGTATCGTAAGACGAAAACCCTTGATTGGGATTTTGGTGGGTAATTGCGTGTTGAGCAGCTTTAAAAGCACTAACCTGGGCAATAGGGCATAACCCAAGAAGGGCGCGAAGAATTTCAATCGCTTTCTCGGCTCCAAGGCTTTCCGCTGTTTGCGCAATGACTCTAGTGCGATGGTTGTGAAGTTCTACCTTCAGACCATTTTTTTCTTCGTGAACTATCAAAGAAACAGAGGAGAAATCAGGGTTTATCATCTGCGATCATCTCCTTGCTGAAAGTGGTGAAAAAATCTCGCCGAGACAAATTTTCTGGAATGGCACTTCTAGTGCTGTGCGTTGTATGGGAACTATCGCTTTCAGGTGTAAGCATCAACATCAAAGCGCGGGCAGCAAAAGCCTCTGCACTTCGCTGATTGAACAAGGGATCAACCGGACTCATCAGAGAGCATGCTAGAAATTTCCCCAGTCTGTCGCTAGCCATTCCTAGAAAGCTGAAAGCTCCCGCAGGCAAAGTAATCGACAGTATTTTCCCAACTTGAATCTCCGGCCAGTTGCTTTTATTACCCTGCGCAAGAACCACCAAAATGGACCATGGTGTAACCATGGCACCGATCCAGTGTTTTTTGAAGTTTTGAAAACCGATCGCACGCACTTGCAGTCCATTATGACAAATGGGCAAACCTTTCATGTGATTGTTGAAAATGAGCTGAAACTCGGCTTCAAAATCAGAGGCTGGACAATGGTTAATATTGATCACTTTTCACCTTTAACAGCATACGAGTTCAGCGTACACTTAAATAGACTGAAAAGTGTGAGTAAAATCGTACCGTTTTGGCTATTTTTGTGAAAGTTTTATCAAAAAATAAGCTTTTTAAATGCAGTTATAACAAAATAAGCAAAATATACCTCTTTGGTGTAATAAAAGAAGTCGTTTGCGTCTAAGTATTCGAGTTTTCGTACCATACAATCTAAATTAAGAACGCGAGAGCGTGCAATAAAGCGAGCCTATTTTCGTTTGGCTGGACTCCATGCGAAATAAAAGGCTAAGGAGAATCCCCTTATGTTTGAAACTCAATATGAAGCGTTGCGGCGCCAAGGTGTTAGCCGCCGCAGTTTTTTGCAATTTTGCTCGCTGACGGCCGCCAGTTTGGGATTGGGAAGCGCAGGAGCTCAAGAGATTGCTCAAGCCATTGAAACCAAGCCTAGGATGCCGGTTGTATGGTTACACGGCCTGGAGTGCACCTGTTGTACGGAGTCGTTTATCCGCTCTTACCATCCGGTTGCCAAGGATTTGGTGTTGTCCATGATTTCGCTCGACTATGACGACACCATTATGGCTGCCGCCGGACATCAGGCCGAAGCGGCACTTGAAGAAACCATTACCAAGTACAAAGGCAATTACATTTTGGCCGTTGAAGGCAATGTGCCTTTGAATGATGATGGGGTTAACTGCATTCCTGCAGGAGAAACTTTCCTGCAAAAAATTAAACACGTGGCCGCTGGGGCCAAAGCCGTTATCGGTTGGGGATCATGCGCCGCATGGGGATGCGTGCAGGCGGCTAAACCCAATCCGACGCATTCTGTTCCCATTACAGAAATCATTACGGATAAGCCTATCGTACTTGTTCCGGGTTGCCCGCCGATTCCTGAGGTGATGACAGCCGTTGTGACTTATATTCTTACTTACGATCGCATTCCGCCGCTTGATCGGTTGGGACGGCCGAAGATGTTCTACGGTCAGCGTATTCATGATAAATGCTATCGTCGGGCGCATTTCGATGCCGGTCAGTTCGTTGAGAAATTTGATGACCAAGGCGCCAAATTGGGCTATTGCCTCTATAAGGTCGGGTGTAAAGGACCGACCACATACAATGCTTGTTCAACGATTCGTTGGAATGAGGGATTGAGCTGGCCTGTGCAGTCCGGCCACGGATGCATCGGTTGTTCTGAGCCTAATTTCTTTGACAAGGGCTCGTTCTATGAACATGAAACGACGATTTTGCCGCCGGGACTCGATGGTATTGAAGCGACTGTCGATAAGGTAGGCCTGGCGACGGTTGGCGTTGTTGGTGCTGCAGCTATTGCCCATGCCGCGCTATCGGCTGTTGCTCAAGCGCGAGCAAAAAAGACCAATAAAGATCTCGGGAGGGAAGAATAATGGCAGATCGTCGTATTGTTGTTGACCCGGTGACGCGTATTGAGGGTCATTTGCGCGTTCAAGCGGTGTTGGGTAATGGCGGGAAAGTCATTACGGACTCCCAAAGTACAGGCACGATGTGGCGTGGTCTTGAGGTGATTCTTAAAGGCCGGGATCCTCGCGATGCTTGGGCCTTTGTGGAACGTATTTGCGGGGTGTGTACGGGTATTCACGCCCTGGCAGCTGTCAGAAGCGTTGAAGATGCCATTGGCATCAAAATTCCCAAAAATGCGAACATCATTCGCAACCTAATGAATGCAACGCTTTACACGCACGACCACATTGTTCACTTTTACCAACTTTCTGCATTGGATTGGGTTGACGTGGTCAGTTCTCTGTCGGCTGATCCTCGAGAAGTCTCGGAATTGCAAAAGAAAATCAGTCCGCATCATCCGCTAAGTTCTCCGGGTTATTTCCGTGATGTGCAGAATCGCTTGAAGAAGTTTGTTGCTTCCGGTCAATTGGGGATTTTTGCCAACGGCTATTGGGGGCATCCTGCCATGAAGTTGCCGCCGGCGGTCAATCTCTTGGCGGTAACGCACTACCTAGAGGCACTTGATTTCCAGCGTGAAATCATCAAGATTCATACGATTTTGGGCGGCAAGAACCCGCATCCGAATTACTTGGTCGGTGGTGTGGCTTGCCCGATCAACATGCACGATACCGGCGCGGCTGGCAACATGATCAATGAAGTGACCATGAACTATATGCGCGATATCGCCAAGCAGTCGGTTGAATTTGTGCAGAACGTTTACTTGCCCGATATCAAGGCGATCGCCTCCTTCTATCCGGAATGGTTCAAGTATGGCGGCGGTTTGGTGAAGAAAAATGTGCTTTGCTACGGGGACTTCCCGGAAATTGCCAATGACTGGTCTGAAAAATCTCTGCAGATGCCGGCCGGTGCCATTGTTGACGGGGATTTGGCTCATGTACAGGAAGTGGATTTGAGAGAGCTCACCCAAATTCAGGAATTTGTGGATCACTCTTGGTACAAATACCCCGAAGGTAAACTAGGTCTTCACCCCTGGGAAGGCGTGACGGATCAAGCCTTTGAACTGCCCGAAGGCTCAGTTGGCACGAAGACTAAGTTTGAATGGTTGGGTGAAAAAGGCAAGTACTCGTGGATCAAGAGCCCGCGCTGGAAAGGCCACATGATGGAAGTGGGGCCGCTTGCTCGTTTGATCATGTCGGTTGCTAAGGATGTGAAGCATTTCAAGGAACCGGCACTTGATCTTCTGAAGGAACTCAACTTGCCGCTTGAAGCCGTGTACTCCACGTTGGGCCGCCATGCTGCGCGTGCTCTGGAGTGTAATTGGACTGCGCACAAGATGGTTCAGTATGTTGATGACTTGATTGCCAATATCAAAAGCGGTGATGAAGTCGCGGCCAATATGGAATTCTGGGAACCGAAGACGTGGCCTAAAGAATGCCGAGGTGTTGGGTTCTGCGAAGCGCCTCGCGGAGCTTTGGGACACTGGTGCGTGATTAAGAATACACGTATTGAAAATTGGCAAGCCATTGTTCCGACGACATGGAACGCTTCGCCGCGTTCGCCTGAAGGACAACAAAGTGCTTTTGAAACGTCACTGATTGGCACGCCCGTTGCTGATCCGGAACGACCGCTTGAAATCATTCGTACGATTCACAGTTTTGATCCGTGCTTGGCTTGTGCAACGCACGTTTTGGATCCGCAAGGTCACGAGCTCTGCAACGTACGTGTTCGTTAGGAGGGTCTCTTTATGAAGATTGATCCTGTCACTTTTGAAGTTGATACGTCGGGAGGGACCCATCCGATTTACGTTTGGGAAGCTCCTGTGCGGATTTGGCACTGGGCGATGGCGGTTTGCATGGCTGTCATGATTGTGACTGGTTTTCTGATCGGTGCTCCGCTCGTTGCCAATGTAGGCGATACCTGGGTGACTTACGATTTCGGCTATATCCGTCTGGCTCATTTTGTGGCCGGTATGATCTTTACGATCCTTTTCGTATACCGGATCTTTTGGGCTATTGTTGGAAATCGCTACGCTCGGATGATTTTTATTCCGCCGCTGTGGTCTCTCAAATGGTGGAAGGGTGTTATCGCTCAAGTGCTTTACTACCTTTTCATCAAGAAAACGGCACCGGAATACGCAGGCCATAATCCGCTTGCACAGCTGGCTATGTTTGCCATGTTTGTATTGGGCAGCTTTGTGGTCATCATCACGGGTTTTGCTCTTTATGCGCAAGCCTGGGGATGGGATACAGGGTGGATGGCCTGGTTCGGTTGGGTATTTAGCTTAGCCGGAGACGCTCAAGCCGTGCGAACCATTCACCATGCCTGCATGTACGTTTTTATTCTCTTTTCAATTGCTCACATCTATATGTCCTTTAGAGAGGACGTCATGGGCGGGGCAACCACGTTGTCTTCTATGTCAACCGGATTGAGAATGTTTAAGGAAACGCATCATTAATTGCCGATGCTAGAAGGCTTGGGGAGTCGATCTGAAGCTTCTCAGGCCTTTTTTTGTATGTGGGATTAAGATAAAAGAACAGATTTAAGGTAGATCGTATGCAGCAGTTTGAAGTTTTAGTGATCGGAATCGGCAATATCCTGTGGGCTGACGAGGGGTTCGGTGTCAGAGCAGTCGAGTCGTATCATGAACGGTTTGCCGATGACCCAAGAGTACGAGTCATTGATGGAGGTACATTGGGAGCCTACCTAATCAATGAGGTTATGAGTGCCAAAAGGTTACTTATTTTTGATTGCTGCGATTTTCAAGATAAGCCAGGAACTTTAAAAGTTCTTCGCGATGACGATATTCGACTTTGGTCATCGACCAAAATATCGGCCCATCAAGCCGGCATGAATGACGTCTTGGTGACAGCCGCTTTGAGCGGTTACGAACCGCAAGCCATTACCGTTATTGGGGTGCAGCCTTTGGAATTAAATGATTATGGTGGTAGCCTAACCTCAGTGGTTGACGCACAAGTCTATCCTGCCGTCAATGAAGCCATGAAGGAAATGACCGCCTGGGGGTTTGCTCCTCAAGAAAGAGTTGGAAACGATCAGCCTAGAGCACTCAGTGAAGAGATTTTAGAGAAAGAACCATACGAAAAAGGACGCCCGAGCGAGCAAGAAGCCTTTCGCTACGGAGATCTTCGCTTTATTAAGGTTAAATAATTTTTAGAGGTGACTTGAAAAGATGTGTGTGGCAATACCCAAAAAAGTCCTGGCCCTGCATAAAACAGCAAGCGGCACGAGCGCGGATGTGGATAATGGCGGCGAGTTGGAACGTGTGGACACCTCACTGATTGAATCGGTATCGGTCGGCGATTTTGTGCTGGTATTCAGAGGCAATGCATTGAGAGTCGTTGATGCAGAGGAAGCGGCGAAGATTCAGTCAGCATTGGATTGCGTCCAGAAAGTAATGGATGGGGAGTTTGATGAAAATCAGATTCAAGCCGGTTTTGCCGATTTAGACAACGCTTCGTCTGCTTTGCCTCCGCATCTGGCTCGTATAGTAGGTAAAAAAGTGATGTAGGGGGAGCCTATGCCTAAAGCCTTTAATGCGGTTACCGCTCAGATCAATCAGCTAGATATGGCTTCGCATCCGGTATTTAAGCGTCTATTCGGCGAGGCCGGTTTTCAGTGGCTGACATCGCAAGAGTTAGAAAACTTCATATCTCAAGATGGTTTGAAGATGTTAGTTTTTGCCGATGACCCTAATGAAAGAAAAACAACATTGGACATAGCTGTTATTGCTCCGGAATTAAAAAAAGCTTTCAATGGTGCTTTGACGGCGACGGCTTGGGCTGACTTTAAAGAATCGCGCAGCATGGCTGCTCGTTGGGGTTTGCGTTCAATGCCCGTGGTAGCAATCTTTCGAAATAAGGATTTACTGGGGGCCGTTCAGGGCCTTAAACCGTGGGATGAATATTGTTCTTTGCTATCTGAGATCGTCATTAGAAATAAACCTGTGGTTCGTACAATTGCGATCATGCCTGTTGAAAAACAGGACAGTTGTGATTGCTGAGAAAACTTCAAAAAGGATCAGGTATGGCACAAATATCATCGAGCCGTTGGGCCAATGTAAATTTAGACAGGCAAACCGAACACGAAGCGGCAATTGCGACGGTGAAATTTCTCGAAAAAGTTAGGGATACTTTGTCCGAGGGGGATTTTTCAACCAACAAGACGTTATTAACTATTCCCTTTAGAGAATTCGACCCTAAGCACCTGGATTTTGTTTTAGCAACGGTTGGAAGTGGTGAAGTTAGGGCAACGATAGGCCAATCAGTTCGATTGGAAGAAACGGCTATTGAGGGGCTGTGGCGCGTGCAGGAAAACGGGGTTGATCGTTTTGAAGTCGTTACGGTTCCTTCGGATCTATTAAGAAACCTTTCTACAACGCCGCTAGAGCCTCAATTAACTGAAATTCCTCAAGGTGTCTTTGCTGCTTCGGCTATTCTTCAGGAACTTTCCCAAGCTCAGCGAACAGAAAATCTAGAGAAGTTGTCAGTGGAGCCGCCCTATACGGTTGAAATTTCTCGTCAGCCCCTTAGCCCGGAAGATGGATCTTTTCTTGAGGCCGCATTGGGTAAGGGAATGATAGATATCAGTATTTCGGGTTTTGCGAGCGCTCATATTCAAAGCACTGCGATGAAAGGGATTTGGCGAAATCGGATTTTTAATAATGCCGGTAAAGCGCTTTTTGATGCCTATGTAGTGACGATGTTGCCGCCTGAGGTTGGGGAGTCCGCAGAAGAACTGAAGTTAGGTGCTCAGCACTGTGAAGAAATCTTGCAGTGGCTTAAGGAAGATATTCAAAGCGGCTCGTTATAAAGAGGTCCTGGAGTGGAAATGGCTCAAGAATCGATAGATCATCTGTTGGATCGATTAAATCGGGAACGTATCGGGGCTGAAACGAAGATGCAGTGCAAGGTTTGCTGGTATGTGTACGATCCAAAGCAAGGCTGTGAGGAATTTGACATCGCTCCCGATACACCGTTTTATGATTTACCGGACTTTTTTACGTGCCCGGGTTGCGGCAACGAAAAAGCGGGCTTTATTCCTTTGAATTCGGACGAGGAGCCCGCTCAGTAGCTTATTCGCTTTTTTGCGGTTTGAACATTTTCACTGTTTGGGCGACTTCTTCAATGTCGTCGGTGATGCCGATTCGCAAACCGCTGTATTTTCCGGTATTGACAAGATGCTCTAAGAGCGGATAAACGGGCAATTCCTTTCGCCAAAAATCTACGCCTAAGAAAACCATCAGACTCGAATAACCGTACGTTTTGTAGTGATTAGGGACGGCAGCCTGAAAGATTTCTTGAATAGTACCGGCGCTACCCGGAGTGTAGATAAGCCCACCTCTTGTAATACTTAAGATCGTATCTTCGCGGATGCTGTTATCAAAAAACTTTGCGATATGAGTGGCAAAGGGGGTTGCTGGCTCATGTCCGTAGAGCCAAGTGGGAATACCTAGACTGATGAAATGCGTTTGACGGAATTTAAGCATTACTTTGAATGCACTGCTTAACCAACCTTTATCTTGCCAACTTGGAGCCGCCTTAAGGATACCGAGCGCCTCTTCAACTTCTTCATCAGATCTTTCTGCAAGCCAAGCTCCCAAATGGGTGGCTTCCATAGCCCCGGCACCACCCCCGCTAACCATGATGAATCCCATTTCTGTCAGGCGCTTACTCAGAAAAACAATTTGTCTGTAGAAAGGATCGGTTCTTAGAAGGTCGTGACCGCCCATGATGCCAACGATTTGACGTTCATGATAGTTAGCCAAGAAGTCCTTGATGGCGTTACTCATGGAGTGATCGTGTAAATACCGTGATAGTGTTTCCTTGATATTTTTGGAAATGACTCCGCTTTGCAAAAAATGTTTATAAACACGCCTGTCGTAAGTATTCTCTATGGAACTCTCATCGCGGGGATCAAATCCGGAATAAAGCGAATTGGCCGAGTACAGATAACTGCGATAGATGTCAAAGGGGGCATCCAGTTTCGGAAAAATCAGGTTTGTTTTATCAAGTTGCTGCGAAAAGGATTCGGGTAAAACACAACCTAAAAATAAACAGTCGCTGTATGTGGACTGGGAGGCCAAGTCCGCTAGATCTGAGAAATCGATATTTTGAAAAACATGATGATCAATGTGTCCTGGTTCGGTAACAAGGCCTAACAATTGAGTGATCGTTTCAATTTCGGTGTATTCGCGCATTGTTTGGCTCCATTCGTTTTCATTATCTATTTTAGCGAAGGTTGTCAAAAGCTCTATCCTGATACTTATAAGCCTTTTAGAATAGAAGAAAAGAATCAGGAATTGTCATGATTATTATTGATCGCATACGTATTAACGGCTTTAGAAGTATTCGTAGTTTGCAGATGCCCTTGGGGCGTAGTTCTGTTTTACTAGGGGCCAACAATTGTGGCAAAAGTACGGTTTTAAAAGCTTTGGAGTTGGCCCTCAGTGACGAAATCACTGTTCAAAAGGAAGATTTTCACCTCAACGAGAAAGCAGAGTTTGGCGATGAGCTCTGGGTTGATGTTCGGTTTGTGCCGTTAAATAAAGATTTCAAGCGGTTTTCAGCCTTTCAAATTGGTTGGCAAAAGGAATTTGATGGTTTAATCCGAAGAGATCATTACAAACGTGAGTATTTTGCTTTTAGAACTAAATTTCAAAGGTTTTCTGACGGGACAATTACCAAGCAGCGTTTCATTATTAATCATTGGGATCGGGAAAAGTTAGGTGAAGAACTTCAAGACGTCCCCCATTCTTTGCAGTTTGTCAGTATTGATGCTGAAGAAAATCTCCGGGAAGATCTTAAAAATGAGAACTCCTTTGTCAGTCGTATGGTAAGTGGTTTGGGAAGCGCTTTAAAAAAACATCCTGATTATGCCGATAAGCCAATTGAAGATTTAAGGTCAGTGCTGGATTCTTTGTGTCAGACGCTGGAAGGGCCGGGGACGCGGTTACCGGAAGAAGTGAGTCTTACGGCAGACAATATTGAAGAGTTCTTTTCACTCGTGAAAAGTGATTCTGAAAAAATAATTCCTTTTTCGGCCCTGCAAGGTAAGGGTAGTCAAAAAAGTGTCGCCATTTTATCAATCGTTACGTTGGTGGATTTGTTGGCCAAACAAGCGGCCCTTCAGGAACGCCCCTTATTCATGTTAATTGCCGCAGAAGAGCCAGAAATTCATTTACACCCCAATGCGCAGCGAGCCTTGATGACACAACTGAAAGCGCTCTCTCATCAATTTATTGTTTCAACGCACTCTCCTTATGTGGCTTCCGTCTGTGAGCCGTATGAATTTAGAAGTATGCAAAGGGATGGTGAAAATATTCAGGTTAGATGGTTGCCTCAAAATATTGATCCGTTAGAAGCTCGAGCGATTAAACGGTTGATATTGCGATTCCGTGGAGAAACGCTTTTTGCCCGTGGTCTTATTTTTGTGGAGGGAGTCACTGAAGAGCAATTGATCCGTGGAATGTTTCAGGCTTATTTTGGAGATGACCCAAGTGCGTTCGGTATTAGCATTATGGGCGTTGACGGAAAGAGTTACGCACCTTTTTTAATGTTGGCTCTGAGTCTTAAAAAGCCATTTTGTGTGATTAGTGACAATGATGGTGATGCAAGACATGTCGTGTTAAAGCAGCTTAGCGAAACAGAGAGACGCTTACATTGCAAAGCAGAAGACTGCCAAAGTGGCGTCTTTTTCCTATCACCCGGACTGGCTATGGAAGGGGAGCTAGTGTACAAGACTGGGCTGAAAAGAGAGCTCTATGATGCGCTTTGGGCTTGTAATGCATCTCCTAATGTATCTGTTAAGTCGAAAAGGTTGCAGTATGAGCGTCTAATGGCGATGGCTCCCAGAGATATAAAACGACGCTTGGAAAAGAAAAAGGCAGAATACTCTGGTTTTTTGGGAGATATCATTGCCCAAAATACGTATTCACAACCAATAGAAAATATGATCCCGTCGGCGATATTACGGGCGTTTGAGCTGATTTCAGTTTGGCTTGGAAAAGAAAATAAAAGAGCGATCCGTTAACAGATCGCAATTTTGAAAGATGGTCGGGTGAGAGGATTCGTAAACGCCTATTTTATTGACTTTGTTTGAAGTTTATTTTTTGTTGGGAGCATTATTGGGAGCATACGACATTTGCTAGACGAAAAATCCCCGAAAGTTGTCGGGGATTTTGTCTGCTCTTATTTTACTCAAGGTTTAATGAAAAGTGACCAGTATATTTTGTCTCCAAACTCTTCTCTGAAATTTTTATAGTCGAGCTCGAAGGGATGTATCCCAATCCCGCCGTTCTGATATGTCTGAGAAAACTGGAGATTCTGGCCACGAAGCCCGACCCGTCTCGCATAAAGCACGCTCAAGGAATTCTTGTCATAGAGCTGAATGATCTTTCCGATCGGTGGGTTGACATTTTTTAGTAATTGCCAGTTCACGTGTTATCTCCTTCGGGGCTGTACGGCTCGGGCTTTTCTGCCCAGGCGATTACTTCATGTATCGCATCTTCTTTAAAATCAGTATTCATAAAATAAGAGAACCCGACACCTACAAAGTAATCCTCATATGTCGCATCCCAAACACGCATTGTGACAAGATATACGCCGTCTTTTTTAGGTTTCTCTTCCGGGTACGGGTGCCAGTCAACGTGCGTCATTTTTCAGTCCTCCCATAAACCTTTGACCATGCTCGGGTTACTCTTTCTCTAAAACTTTCATTGGGGTAGAAAGTCACAGGCTTCCCGCTTGAGGCTGAAACCAAATGTTCCCATGCTGAAATTTCCTGAACTCGTTCTGGGTATTTCTCAGCAAGGATCGCCAATTCAGACATTTTCCAATTAACGCACGGGAAACAGCCCACGTGAGAGAATCCATCTTCGTAAAGCGGATTGGCTTTAACACCTTGACGCCTCAAATACTCGAAACAATCAGACGCCTTCCACGAATGGATGGGTAGATATTTCCACAACTCGCCACCAGTTGCTGTTGTTAACACCAAAGAGCGGCCCGTCATTTCAGCCCTTAACTTGCTTTCTTCTGCTCGAATGCCTTGCCAGTCTGTAATGACATATCCAGAATTTAAGTAAGGATTTAAAAAGCGTCTTATTACGTCCCTTTTAAGTTCCCCGGTACAAAATCGTTTTTGTGAGGTTGGGAAAAAACCGTAGTGCTTTGAAAGGTCTAAAAACGGGTTCCCGGTAGCAGGAAAAGGTGGCTGCTCTCCCAAAGATTCGGCCATATCAATAGCCTTTTCAATTCGCTCGCTGAAGTTAGCTTTCAAGCGTGTAATGTGTTTTCCTGATCTCTCAAATAAAACCCCGTCTAAATACTCCAAATAATCGTATGTTTTAGGGGATTCATTGCCCGTATCGGCAAAGACAAACTCAAGGTTTTCAGTCTTTTGTTCAATGGCCAATAATGCCGTTGCTGTACTGTCCTTTCCACCAGAAACAGAAACAACATTTAAAGTCCGTACCCCATCAAAAAGATCGAGCTGAGCCATGATCAGTCCTCCCAAGGCCTAAACTCAACGTGATCATCTTTAGTAATATTTAAACGACCGCCAAAAGGCTTACAATCTCTGACGCGGTACCATGAGCAATATTGATAAATCAGACAGTCATATTCGACTATTGTCTCTTCGCCCAAACCTGACAAATAAACTTTCGCTCTGAAAATCGTATTCTGTGGCGGCGTTACTTTCCGGGAATCGTTCCAAGCTTTAGGGTTGTACTCTGGGACTTCTTCAAGCTGATCTCCCGTAAAAATCAAGTCGCCAATCAGGTTATTTTTGTATTTAATTGGCAGCGTAAAGTGCTTAAACTCAAAGAGGTCTTTATCGTGATTAGAATCCCAAATTTCGTAGCTTTGATTTAATCTCTCAATAAAGTCCGAATCGATCGCAATTAGTTTCTTCTCAAGTTCACGGTCTTTTAAATGCCACATTTTATTTATCCTTCAAATGGATCTAATTCAATCAAATAAGGAGCTGGTAAAGGCATAAAAGCCACTACTATGTAATCGCTTTCCACGTACTCTTTTGAAAACCTTTTGCCGTCCCACCAAGCTATTGCAACAAATGCTTCTTCTTGCCAATCAAGCGGTTTAAGCGTTACAAGGTAGTAACCGGGAATAACAGGTTTCAACTTCGGATATCGCCTCCATCTCATGAACAACGCTAAAACCTGTGGTTCCATATTTTTAAAATCAATCGTTGTGCTCATTTACCGCCCCACAGACTTTCTGAGCGCTTTTGGCGTGGTTTTGACCGGTTGCCCATACATCACACTTCGGCTGACTTTGAGCATCGTTTCCCACTCTCGGACCATGCGAACGGGGCACTTCTTCACAGACTCAAGCATCAGATTTCCGACAAATTCAATCGCAACCCGAATTAAGTCAAGCTCTTCAGCTTTTGCAACGTAATGTCCCCAGTTCTTACGACCTCGCACTTGGATCTCGGTAATGGCCGCGGCGGCCTGACGCAGTCTTTCGCAAGTCTCGTTGACTTCGCTCTGAAACTCGTAATCGTCTCTTGTGCTGACGGCGACAATGCCCCAGTTCACGAAGTCTCTGAACTCATAAAAGTCATCGTCGATACATTCGCCTTTTTCAAGATTAACAAGAGACTTCAGCTCAAGGCGTGCGAAATTTTCTCTGATGATGTCGAGGTTCTCTTCTCGAACATTCCAGAAGTTCGTGCCGACCTTGCGCTTGTAAGCGTGACGAGGTTTTTTGCTCTTCGGCATCTCAGCAAACTCCAAAAAATTCAACGGCGATCACAGTGCAGAAAATGAACAGGGCCGCTGCGTAAAAGAAAATCTGGCTCATGCTGCCTCCAGAGCGGTTTCATTTCGAGCGGCCGCTCTCGCCTTGACCCACGCAATGATTTCTGCGTTTGGCCAGCGAACGACGCGAGGCGACAGATAAATGGGTTTAGGGAAGGTCGGGTCTTCTTTGACAAGGTTCCAAACCGTCGAAACGCCAATATTGCAGGCCGCGGCGACTTGCTTGACATCGCACATCAACGTTCCCAATGCTCCGCTGTCTCTTTCCAATCGTTTCTTCATGATCTTTCCCCGGAGGGGACTAAGCCCCTCTTTCTATTTTTAGATGTAGACAGGCAACCCAGTCTTTTCCTTCAATTCGTTTACAGCCCAGTTGCGAGCGGCAATGAACATTTCTTCAAGGCCCTGAATGTCATAGAAGAAGTAGACTTGACCGTCGCGGATGCGGAAGCGAAGCTTTGCTTCGACTTGATACTCCGGGAACCCCTCGTAAATCTGCAGGACAATCGGGAATCGCTCAAAAAGCTTTAACTGCTGCTTTGTGCCGTCGTCCGATTCACGCTCAAGGCTCACCGACACGTCGCCGTTTTGAATGTTGACCTTGCGGGAGAAGCGGTCGTTCTTAGAGTCTTGAAGCGTCGTGACAAAGTTGAAGAGTTCCATTTGTGACGGATACAGCTTCCGATCTTCTTCACGGCAACGAATGTCGCTGAGGTGCTTGTCGATAAACAAGGCAAAGGCGTTCTGATCCATTTCGTCTTCATCTTTAACGAGCCAGTCCCGGGTGTGTATCGTAAATGTGGTATCGAAACGGAAAATGAAATCGTTTCGCCATTCCGGATTGCCGTTTCGACAATCTTTTGCGAACGCCGTGAACTTAAAGCTGTTGAACTTCGCTTGTTGAATAATTCGCGTATAAATTGCCGCCTCTTCTTTGTCCAAGCGGGTGTCGCAAGCTTCTACAAATGAATTGAAGTTTGTGAGACGCTCATCCAGACGAACGCGAGTTGGCTTCGTCATGTATTCTTCAAGGTCATCAAAGTTGCCGTCGGAGTCCTTGATCAAAATAGGGTGCTGTTGGACGAACTTGATATTCGGTTCGAACGGTTTTTTGATAACTTCGCTCATGATTGAATTTCTCCTGTTTCTTGGTCGACAATGATCGGGGAGGCTTTCCTGGCAAAAGCCGGAATAACTTCAGGTTTCGGGTTGGAGGTCTTTACTTCCTTAAAAGGAAGGTTCCCTTGCCTCGGGTTCTCAAGCTCGAGGTCGCCGTCGGGTCCCAAGAACATCGTGAACTCGGCGGGCTTGGCCTTCGGATATTTCGTCTGCACGTCGTGAGTGATCTTGATCATGACGCCGGCTCGATTGATGACCTGGCTCAGCTTGAGCTTGAGATTGATTTCAAAGGTCCCGCCGTTGGCGTCGAGAAATTCGACACCGTCAGCAAGCGCTTGAGTCAGATCTTCATCAAGCGCCCCGGCGGAGATCTTTGGGAGTTGTTCTGAAAAAGCTTTCATTTTGTCCTCATTAAAAAAGGGGGTTGGGGTACTTTTCGGTAGCGTTCATCGTTTAGGCTCACCAAATATCCCGCTTTGGGACTCAACCGAATTTCCCCCAATTCGTTATGCAGTCATCTTTTGAAGCGCTGCTTCAAAGTGAGCTTGGCAATCATTCAAGAATTCGATACAGCGAGCCTTGGCTGTTTCGAGTTCTTCGGCAGTCGGTTCAAACCGCACAATGAAAATGCGGAGTTCTTTGAATTCATCTGCGATTCGTGGATCGTAGTCAACGAAGTCCACCCATGAACGCCCTGTACAAAGTAACTGGACGAGCATTTGAGGCTTGTATTCCTCTGGGACAACTCCAGCCTCTATTCGGGCAATATGGGTGCTTGTTTCGGGGCATTTGATCTCGATAAGGCCATCTTTTCCGACGAGACCGTCAGGAGAAGCCCCGAACCAATCAATTGTCGGGTGACGAACAAAGCCGACCAAGTCGACAATGTTCCCTGTCTCAACTTCGTATGCTTCGCGGGCTTCATCTTCGTGATCGACTCCCCACTGCATAGCCGGAGAGGTGAAGCGATTCGACATGTTTTTTGTGAATCGTTCACCAACAATTCGACGAAGTTCGGTGTCGTAGGCGGCGTAGGGTTGTCCCTTCGTGTTGCGAAGGATTGCCGCCTTCGCGACCGATGCAGTCAAACAACCCGCACGCTCTGCAAACCACGATTCAGTCTGTTGAAGGGGATTTGTCATTGCCGGGCCTCCACTGTACGAGCGTCATCGGCAGCCTTGGCGACGTTCATCAATCCCTGCGGATAGGCTTGTTTGATCAACTGGCGTTCGTCTTTCGGGATCGAAGCCCAGAACATCGTGTAAGCATCCACGCCCTCTTGAGCCTTTTGGTATGCCAAGGCGATGATCTTTTGTTGTTCGGCGGAGGGTTCGACCTTTTCGGCAGGAGCGTCATTAGGATCAATGCTCTTGCCCTCCATCTCTTCAGCTGTTTCGGCGGCGTTTAAGTCGGGGAATGCTTTGCGAAGCGCCTGGCTTTCGGCGGTTTTGGACAGCATCCCGCGGGGGCGCTTGATCCACATAGGGGTGGGTTTGCCGGATTTCGACGTGCTGATCGCTTCTTCAAAGAATTCAGTCGCCGAGAACACTCCGATTTCGCCGTTCTTGAGCATTCGACGGACAGAAACCTTTGCCCATTCGGGAGCCTTGATCTTGATGTTGAACGCGCCTTCTTTTTCCATGCCCGAGAATTCAAACTCGGTCATTGGACCAAACTCGACATCATCAATGCCGGCAAGCAAACCGCTCTCGGCTGCTTGCGTGCGGTAAAGGTTTAAGCCCGGCATGATGACGTCACGGTTCGCACGGAGCTTGCTGTCCCACATCGGAACGATGTGAACAGGTTTTTGGAATGGATCCAGTCCGCGAGCCTTGCAGTAGCTCAAAACCATCGCAATGCTTTCGGTGGCTGCGCCCGGATAAAGGGAACTCTGAAGAACAGAAATCATTTTTTGCTCATCAACGAGGGCAATCGCATTTTTCTTTTCAGCCATTTTTGTCTCTCTAAAAATTAACCGTGGACGTAACCTGAGCCACCGTTTCGGCGTGAATAACGTACGAAGCACCAGTTGTCTTTGAACTCCTCTTCGATCAACTCGTCGGTGATTTCAGTTTCGTCGTAACCATCGTCTGCAAGCTCTTCGCGAATGCAGTCTTTAGCATCTTCTTCAGACATCGGGCGGCCAGTGAAATAGACCTCGATATCTTCGCTGGTGCATCCGTCGGGCAAGTTGCTCAGGTAACTCATGGTGTCCTCCGCTTACTCGTTATCCTTCGTTTCTTCGGAGTCTTTTTGTCCGTCTTTAATAACGACGACGCAATTCAGAATCCCGTCGTGTTCATCTCCGGGGTCGTCCTCGTCATCTTCATCATCGTCGAGGTGGGCGAGTTCTTCGGCAGTCAATTCCCAAGGGCGGGCAATTTCATCGTCTTCGTCGAGCACGCAGCACTCTTCACGCCAAAGCCTGATCGTTGCCTTGCATTCAAGAGTTTTGCCTGGATTGAGCGTGGCGAGAGTGAAATCCACACAGGTCTGTTCGCTGTTGAAACAGACGTAAGCTTTCTTTGTGAGTTGAGCTGCGGTGACTTCATCTGGGCAAACGGAATAGATGAAACGAGCTGCCTTTTCGGCAAGTTTCCAAACTTTCTTAGACATGGTGAGCCTCTTTTAAAAATTAGAATCTGGAGAACCAGAGTTGGATGTCAGGAGAGCACCATGCAAGCCAGAGAACGAAAGCCGACACGAAGACCCATGGACCAAGTTTTTCAATCCAGTCGGTTTTGCGTTCTTTGTCTTGCATAGCGTTTCTCCAAAATACCAAATAAGTTACACAAATGTAACATCATTTGTTATTTGAATAGTACACATATAAAACAGAAAATGCAACTGTATGTTGCATGATTGTGTTTTTGAAAAGCAACTGATTGTTGACAATTATCAATTTAGAAGACGAAAGGCGGGCAAAAGAAAACCGCCCGTAGGCGGTGTAGAGGTTTTACATCAACTTTAGGTTGAAATTCAAAGCTAAAAATTATACAATTGGGGCAAATGGCGAGGGACTTCCCACGCGGCGTTGGGCTTCTGTGTTGTGCAGGAGCCTTTCGCTTTTTTATGGGACAACTTTTAATCCGTATCCAAAATATGAATCACCATGTCCCTTTCTAAATTTTTCTTTTAGTATCTCATAAGTTCTATTGGGCTGATCCGGTTTTGTGACAAATTGCCCTATTGGTCTCGCCGTCAAATCTGCGAGCTGGAGTCCGTTGGAGTTAATTTGCTTGTGAGCGAATACAATTTCAAATGGGTACTCGGTTCCATGATAATTGATTCCATCGCAAATTCTTCTAAAAGCCAATTCTAGATTTTTATCTTCGGCTTTACCTCTGGATTCACAGACAATGAAAGTTTTTCCACTTTGACCATGGTCGGCAAGGAAGTTTCTTAAACGCTCTAACCCAAATAGCATGGCTAATGAGTATGGTTCTGTTGGATCCTTATAGCGGTTTACATACAAAGATTTCTTAATAACGATAGCGATAATCGTCATTTCTGCATTTTTAATTATTGTTGTTAATTCTTCCATGAAAGTGGTTCTTTTTTCGAGGTTAAGAGAGGAAAAAATACCCTCCCTTTTCCGGAGCTCTCGTTCATGTAAAACAACCATATCATGTCCAAAGTAGCTAAATTTTAGGTTGCTCATGCATGGAATGACATGGTTTGCATAGTCACTTTTTTTAAAAATGCAAAACGATAGGACGAATGTTGGGAAATTTGGGTCAATTTTGTCTAAGTTTGCATCGCCACTTTCGTCAACATAGACAATGTAATCGCTGAACTGCTTATCCAATTCTGACTCCGAAATCAATGTTTCAAATAAATGGGGCACGGAGTGCCCCATGGTCTTAAAGTTCCTCGGCTTTGCAATTGATAATGCACTTTCCAATAATTTTCATTGTTTCGCGATCTTCGGGCGGAACTTTGTACGGTTGGTAGTGTGGATTGTCACTTAAAAGTAAAACTGATCCGTCTATTTGTCGTTGGACTCTTTTGATGAATGTGTCTTGTCCTGCCTGGATCGCATAAATTCCATCGGCGGCCACGTTAGTCTTTGAAGTGTCGACAATGATGAAGTCCCCTTCTTTTATTGTTGGTTCCATGCTGTCGCCGAAGGCATTGATAATGTGAAGCTTGAAAAGATTGGCATTCGGACAGCGGGACAAAACCCAGTCTTTCATGACTTTCAGAAGCATGACCATTGAGACAACCGTATTTTCTCTTCCGGCCGGCCAGCATCCTCCTTGAACATCTAGTACTGGGATGCTGATCATGTCGTCATTTAATTCAACGGAATCAAAAGCGCCGCTTTCACCAAACATTAGATAAGCAGGAGGGAGTCTTAAAAACTCCGCCAAAGCTACGATCTTGTCTCTTTCCGGCTCCGAGCTCCCGTTTAACCATCGGGCGATCGCCTGTCTTGAGACTCCCACTTTTTGAGCCGCTTCTTGTTGAGTGATGTCTCGCTCGCGAAAGATATTCGCAAGCCTCTCTGCGAATGAATTTGAGGCCATATCCCTTCTCCTTTGTTACGAGAATAAAACATTTTCTAATTTATCAAAACGCAACACAAAGTTGCTTTATTTGTTTTATATGTGTAGCATTTGTGTAACGTCTAGTGTTATATTTGTGTAACTCAAAAGGAACGTGCATGAAAGAACTACCAATCAATGTCCGCCCTGGACTCCGACGAGCCATTCAAATTTCGGGCGGTTCTCAAATCTCATTGGCTCGCAAGGCGGGAGTGACGCATCAAGCTGTCAGTCGTTGGGTAAAAGCCGGGCGAATTACAGACAAGAGTCTTAGAAAGGTTGCTAAGGCGTTGGGCGTCTCTCCGATGGTGATCGCTGATTTTTCGGAGTGAGCCATGATCTATTTCCGATTTCATATCGGCGACTGGGAGCAAAAGACAAGGCTCCTAACTCCGATCGAGAAAGGTATATACGTCGATCTACTGACGTATTACTACAGTACAGAACATCCGATTGTACGTTCGAATTACGAACGTATTACGAGAGGTTATACGGAAGAGGAGAAAAAGGCGGCAGATTACGTTTTATCAACTTTTTTCACAGAAAAAGATGGTTGTTATTACAACAAGCGCTGTGAAGAAGAAATCGCCGCTTGGCAGGAGAAAAGTTCGAAATCTAAGAAATCGATCAAAGCCCGATGGGATAGGGAAAAGAAGAGAATTTCTAACAATCGAAAAGATTCAGATGAACAATCGGACGATGATTCGATTGATGATACGAACGTATGTACAAACGAAGTTACGAACGTATGTACGAATGACGATACGGATGGAATACTAACCATAAACCATAAACCAATAACCAATATATCTTCTATTACATCTAAAGATGTAATTGTGGAAACTGCCGTTTCCGACCCTCCTGCCTCCGAATCTGAAAAAGTCGAAAAACCAAAAACGGGGATTGATTGTCCCTATCAAAAAATCATCGCCGACTACAACGAGATCCTTGGCCCGTATCTGGGAATGTGCCAAAAGCTAACGCCTACCCGCCAGAAAGCTGTTCAAGCACGATGGCGCGACTGCATGAAAGACGGGGACTTCAAAACACAAGACGAAGGCATCGCTTACTTCCGACGCTACTTCGAGTACATCAAGACCTGCGACTTTCTAATGGGCAACAACGGCCGTGACTGGCGGGCTGATTTCGATTGGATTTTTAAGCAGCAGAACTACACGAAGATTTGCGAAGGCAAGTATCTGTCGAGGTAATCATCATGGAAATGAACACGACTCAATACGCTAAAGCTAAGGCAGAGAAGAAGCCGACGGAACCTGCACGATGCAGTTGCGGTGACTGTCAAGGCTTGCCCGTTTTTAACAAGATGTGCGTCTTTCACTCTGTCGCACAGGATCAGTACGTCAGAGGAGCGATGACTATTGTCCTCCGAAACCATCCGATCTATCACACGCTGCTGAACTACGCGCGACTTTGCACGCACTACGACCCGCCGAAGACAACAGACGAGTGGAAAGTAATCTTCGGCTGCGCCCAATTGCTCGAACGTGTGAAGCTGCTGCCAGAGGGCGTCGATCTTTCCGACAAAAAGATGTTCAAGTCATTGATTGACGGGATGCATCGCAGAAATGTCGGCGGCGTGAAGTTTGATGCGACCTACATCGGCATGGCCCTTGAGACTTTTCTCGTAGATCGAGTTCTCGCTGAAGCGCATCGCATTCTTGAATCGACAAAGAATATCGACAGTCTTTTGAGTTCAGCCGACAAAGCCGAAATGGACAAGCGATCAAAGTTCCGGAAAGAGGACTTCGTCGAGTTTGGGAAGCTACCGATGTTCAATCCGAAGGCGGAGGTGAAATGAGCTGGACATTCGATTGTGTCGCAGATTCCATCGCTTATGTTTGCGTTCGCATTGCATTTGGACTTTTTGTAGTGATGCTTTTAGGCGCATTGCCGATTCTGGCGCTGCTTGCTTCAGTCTCTTGGATTTATGAAAAGCTCTTCAAGCTATCGAGGTGAAAAAGTGAAAAAGAACTACAGCAAGGACGAGAAGCATCTCACGGAGCGTGAACGAGTGTTTGTGCTCCAGATGGCGCAGCACGGAGATGCAACGAAAGCAGCGCAGGCTGTTTACGCGAATCTCTCAGATCAAGCCGCCAGAGTTGTCGCCAATGGGCTGATGAAGCGAAGAGACATTGTTGAACACATTGAATTTTTGAAAAAGCGCTATGAGGAGATCGAACGTTATGTTGACAAAATATGACCATTTCAGAGCAGGGGAGCGTGCCGAGAATATCGTCAGGAAGGCCGCAAAACGCTTTACTGTTCGCGTTGAAGTTTCTCCTTGGGAAAAGACGCATGTCGTTGTCGAAGAAGCAAGCAAGGCGCTTTTAAAGGGATTCAAAGATACACATGATCCGAAACTCGAAGCCCGAAACATTAAGGTCGAGCTTCTCTGTGAGAGCTATGACACGATGTTTAACGCCGGAGACTTTTTCCCGAAGGCATACGAGATCAAATCTGTTCTCGAGAAAAGAGGATTTAAGTGGGCGTTTTTCTACGTCAACGGTCGAAAATCCAAAACCCCGGCTTTGAATTTCACTGTGAGCTATTGGGATGTAGATCCAGGAGACCCGTTCACAGGCACCCCGTACTACGAACTTATGAGAACGGAGGGCTGATATGGGCAAATCTCAAAGAACCAAAGGTGCTGCAGGGGAACGTGAGGTCTGCCACTTGATTCAAGACACACTCGGTGTCGAAGCAAAGCGCAATCTTTCACAAACACGCGAGGGCGGCTGCGACATTGCCGTCGGTCCGTATCACATCGAAGTCAAACGCCGCGCCCGTATCGGCGGGATTTACGACTGGATAGGACAAGCGAGGGACTCTTGCAAGGATGGAGAACGGCCGGTTGTGTTTTGTCGCGCCGACGGTGAAAAGTGGCTCGTCGTGATGACCGCTGAAGAAGCCCTGCGTTTGTTGGGCAACGAGTTGTAGGAGATGTTTTGCCTATGGAGTTTATCGGAGATCCGCAGGAGTCAAAACTGCGAACCATGCAGGAGTTTTTACGCTTCTGGGCGTGGTCGCAAAAAGAGAGGAAGCGCACGGGAGTCAATCCGCTTTACTCGCTCATGATGTCGGTCAGAAACGCCGAGGAGGAGCTGAAGCGAATCGAACAGAAAGTGGCCGACAAGGATAACCCAAACGCCGCGCGTCGAGGACTGACGCTCGGCAAACCAATCCCGATGACGCGGATCGAAAAGCAACTCATCGCCCGCAAGGTCGACAAGATCATGAATGACCCTGAGCTTTGGCGTGGCCATTATCGAGATAAAGAAGTCTTGGCCATGTTTTATCTTGACCCCAGTGCAAACCCGAGAGGGTGCAATGAGCACGAACGACTCTTTGCCAGACGATTCCGTGTGTATAGAGGAATGGCCAGAGAAATGTTAAGAACCGCGCTTTTGTACTTTTCAACCTTGTGGGGAGACTTGTAATGGTGATTAGTTTTAGTGATGGAGAAGCGCTTCATGGAAAAGAAGCTGAAAAATTCTCGTTCTTTGAAGATGCGTTAAAACTTGTTCTTCAAGCATACGCAAATGGGGCGTTTACCGCCGGTGACTTAAAAAAAAGAGTTGGATTTGGCTTATGGTTTTTTGTGCGATTTACAAGAAAAGAAAGAGGTACTTAGACAAGAATTGATTAGCATTGAGCGAGCTAAAAAACGTGACAGCCTCTCCTGAATGCCTGAAAATATTAGGGGTTGACATCTGTTTTTAGAACGTTAATATTGCTTTCAACAATTTGGATGGTCCGTTTAAAAGCACGTTGAGTCACGAGCGCCTTGGGGCGCTTTTGGCGTGCCCGGAAGAAACGTAAACTCCTTTATCAATGAACTGTAAAAAGCCCGTAGATCAATCGACTCACGGGCTTTTTGCTTATGCCTTTTCTCTGAATAGGGCGGCTTGTCTTGCACAAGCTACATCAAAAAGAGAGTTGAGCCGGATTACAAGTGGAATCCCTTTATTGAAATCCATTCTGATTCCGTCTTTGAAGGCGTTAATAGAGTTGATTGAGTTTCGACTCCACTGTTTAACCGTGCCATTCGTGGCTTGGACAAAAACCGACTTGTTTGTGATGGCGATTAGGGCAGATTTTCCATAATCGTCTTTTGTGTCAACAGATTCTGAGTGCCCCCTGGCATTACCAACTCTGAAACTCAAGCCCTTGGCGACTCTAATCGAAGCACCGCGAGAACCTGCGACATATTTTCGACCTTTTTTAATGCCGAAGGCTTCTGTTCTTATTGAGAAGAGCAAGAAGTCATTCTCAGGCCAGACGAATGGCATTGTTTCGGCGTTTAAAACGGTCGGGCGAGTTCCTTCAAGAAGACTGACAAGATAGTTTTCTTTGACCGGGTCGGACCCAATTTCTTTCTCGAGATCTTCGTCATCTGAAGATTTGGAAGAGACTTGAGATTTTTGTATTTTCCCGCCCATGACTAAGGCAAAAACGAACGGTGCAACCCAAGGGAAAATAAAACTACAAACGGCCCAAACCCATTTATGTCCGAGATTGTGCTGCTCGCATTTATAAAGTACGAAAGGAACACCGAAGGCCCAACCTAGGAAAGCGGCCATTTGCACTGTTGCATTTGGCTGATTTTGTACTGCCAAACAACCGAGAATACAAAAAAACATCCAGACAGTTTTGCCTTTGTTGTTCAAGATAAAGTCTTTCATAACAGCTAAATACTTGTTCTTTTAATTCCACATTTTACCGTTTCCGTTCTGGAGTAGCTCAGTAGGTAGAGTAGATGACCGTTAATCATCGAGTCGCAGGTTCGAGTCCTGCCTCCAGAGCCAGTTTTAACAGCTAAAGTATTCCTCCCAAGGGAAGCTCCTCAGCGGGCGGTGTGTAAAAGCATCGCCCGTTTCTTTTTATGCAAAAAGAAGATTTAAAAGTTGTCTATCGGAAAGTTTCCGAGCTGATTCCTTATGCCCGAAACGCCAGAACTCACTCCGACGAGCAGATCGAGCGAATCGCCAATTCAATAAAAGAATTTGGTTGGACAAATCCGATTCTGATTGACGGCGAAAACGGAATTATTGCGGGGCATGGACGCATACTGGCGGCTCGAAAGTTAGGGATTGAAAAAGTCCCAACGATTGAATTGTCTGGGCTTACAGAGGCGCAAAAGCGCGCCTACATCATCGCGGACAACCGACTCGCTTTGGACGCTGGGTGGGACGAGGATATTCTTAAGCTCGAATTCGCCGAACTCGAAAAAGAGGGGTTCGAACTTTCCAAGACAGGCTTCAGTGACGAAGAGATCAGAGAAATGATGGCTGATCTCGACCGAGAAGTCGACGGCGTGGAAGACGTCGAGACTCCCGAACCGCCGAAAAATCCGAAAACAAAACGAGGCGAAATTTGGATCCTTGGCACGCATCGGTTGATGTGTGGGGACAGCACCTCGGTCGAGGATGTTCAGGAGGTCATGGGGGGGGTATTAGCTGATCTATGGCTCACTGATCCGCCATACAACGTAGCGTATCAAGGGAAAACCAAAGACGCTCTGACAATCCAAAACGATGAGATGGACGATGAATCCTTCCGTCGTTTTTTAGTTTCTGCATACGGTGCAGCCGATTCCGTTTTAAAAGAAGGAGCGGCTTTTTATATCTGGCATGCGGACTCTGAAGGATTTAATTTCCGAGGCGCTTGTCGCGACGTAGGTTGGAAAGTCCGCGAATGCCTGATCTGGTCAAAGAACACGTTCGTTTTAGGCCGCCAGGACTACCAATGGCAACACGAGCCTTGCTTGTATGGGTGGAAAGACGGAGCGGCTCACAATTGGTACTCCGACCGAAGTCAAACAACCATCCTCGAATTTGACCGACCGAACCGAAACGCTGAGCACCCGACAATGAAACCCGTCGGTCTGTTCCAGTATCTCATTGGGAACAGCACGAAGCCCGGCGACATCGTTTTAGATTCTTTTGGAGGTTCAGGAACAACACTCATCGCTTGCGAACAATCAGGGCGAAGCGCTCGAATCCTCGAGCTCGATCCCTGCTATTGCGATGTAATCATTGAACGTTGGCAAAACCTCACGGGGCAAAGAGCCGTTCGAGAATCCGACAAGGTCGCTTACAACGATCTTAAGCAGTGACCCATCTCCTCTCGGAGATGACACTGCAACCGAGGAGTTTTTTAACAATCTGTGGAACGTAATACGCCACGGTTGGAATTGACTCGGCGTAACTCGGAACAGCCCCTCTCCGAGAGGGACCATTCATGAAATTATTGGAAAGCAATCAGGGGAGAAAGAAGAAGTACACCCCAGAGCTTGTGAGAAGGCTATTAAGCGCCTTAGCAAGCGGGCGGACTCTTGTATCGATATGTGAAGAACTTGATGTAAGCCCCGACACCGTTTACTGGTGGTGCACTGAACACAAAGACTTTGCCAAGGACTTCACGCGCGCGCGCGACTTCGGCGACAACATTATTGAGGACGAGGTTCTCGAAATTGTCGACGCCGAACATATTTCTGAAGAACAGATCATTGAAAAATCAGGAAAGAAAATCACGATTAAAAAGCGGCGCTTTGATAACGTCGCACGTTCACGTTTGCGCATGGAGGCGAGGCTGAAGATAGTCGCCAGACGTAAGGGCGGACTACAAAACCGAAAAATTGAAATCGAGGACGACGGAACTGGTGTTGATTTGTCCGATGCAATGAAAGGCATGAGCATGGACGATTTGATGCGCTTCGCAGGCTTAACAGATGACCCCGACAGCGAGTGATTACAGAAAGGCGGCCGTCTTTGAATTACGGCGAAGAGCGGCAAGGGCAGGCTTTGCACCTTTTGTCCTTTTTACAACCCCAAACTACAAAATGGGGTGGGTGCACAGAGAGATTTGTGAAACGCTCGAGAAGTTTCTGCAGGACGTGCGCGACGGGAAGTCCCCTCGCTTGATGATCTCAATGCCTCCGCGAAGCGGCAAGAGCGAGCTTGTTTCGAGAAAGTTCCCAGCCTACGCTTTCGGCGTGGATCCCGATCTGCAGATCATTGCAACAAGCTACGGCGCGGATATGGCGCAGCGCTTTAACCGCGACGTGCAGCGTGTTATTGACAATGACCTCTATCACGCCGTTTTCCCCGAAACAAGTCTGAACAAGGCAAACGTCCGCTCAACCTCAAAAGGCGCATACATTCGAACGTCCGACCTCTTCGAAATCGTCGGACACACAGGCTCTTATCGCTCATGCGGTGTCGGTGGTGGTATTACCGGCATGGGCGCAGATATCCTGATTATTGACGACCCCGTCAAAGACAGAAAGTCAGCGAACTCTGCGACGGTGCGCCAAAGCATCTATGAGTGGTACACATCGACGGCATACACCCGACTTTCGCCGGGCGGCGGTGTCATCGTTATGTGCACTCGGTGGCACGTCGACGACCTCCTCGGTTTACTTCTGAAGGAAGAGCAAAACGGTGGCGATAAATGGAAGGTAATCAATTATCCCGCCATTGCCGAGCACGACGAACCGCACCGAAAGGCAGGGGAGGCTCTGCACCCTGAACGCTATCCGATTGAAAGCCTTCTGAAGATTAAGGGGGCAGTGGGATCGGCAGACTGGGCTTCGCTATACCAAGGCCGTCCGACGGTTCTTGGCGGCAACATCATTAAGAGCAGTTGGTTCAAACGCTACAAACAACTGCCCGAGCTCAAGTATCGCCTGGTTGACTCTGACACCGCTCTCAAAACAAAAGAAGCCAACGACTTCTCGGTTTTCGGTTGCGGCGGCTTGAGCAAAGAAGGAAACCTTTACATCACAGACTGGCGCAGAGGCAAGTGGGAATCCCCGGATCTTAAGCGCAATGCGGTCGACTTCTGGATTAAACAGCGTGATTTTAAGAATGGAGTCTGTCGAGACTTCTATGTCGAAGACAAGGCATCTGGCATTGGCTTGATACAAGAGCTCAAGCGAGGGATGCCCCCTATCCCGATCAAAGGTATCGAAAGAGATACGGACAAGCTGACTCGACTGCAGGACGTTCTGGGCTACATCGAAGCGGGGCGTGTTTACTTGCCTGAAAACGCTCCGTGGGTGTCTGACTTCATCGCTGAATGCGAAGCCTTCCGAGGCGACATGAAGCACGCTCACGATGACCAAGTTGACGTATTGGTTGACCTAATCACTTTAACGCTCGGTGTTCCCAAGACGCCATGGGCGGCTATTTTCGCGAATTAACTATGTCGAAAAGAACGACAAAACCTGCCGATAAAGAAATCGCCATCATTCGGGATTCAATGAACTATTACGCCGATGGTCTTGAGGCCGTTGGCAGCGCTTTTAAGTCTCGGGTTGGGGATCTCTTTGGCACTCATCGTCTGTCCTATGTTGAGCTTCAAAAGCTCTATCTCTCCTCGTGGATCCCGGCAAAGGTCTGCACGATTTTTGCTGACGATATGACAAGCGAGGGCGTGGAGTGGCTTATTGATGCTGACGATGCCGAGTATCTTGAACAGCAGTTTGCCCGTTATAAGATCTGGCAAAAGCTCGCCGAGGCGATCACTTGGGCGCGCCTGTATGGAGGCTCAATCGTCGAAATTCGTATGAAGGACATGAAGCCCGATCAGCCGTTGAATACAAACGGCTACTTCCTGGGTCTTCGTGTGTTTGATCGGTGGGAAATTACGCCAGATACCTCAAAGCTTGCCACTGGAGAGCGTGAGGGTGAACCAATTTCTTACCAAGTCTCCCCTCGCATTTACGCTCAAAACTACAAGCTTGACGCAAGCCGTGCCATTCGCTTTATTGGGCGCAAGCTCCCGAACGAACTGGCACAGGTCAATGATTTGTGGGGCGAAAGCTACGTCCAGTTGCTCTACACAGCGCTTGAGCGTCGGGAAGGTGCGAACATCGGTGTGGCTGAACTCATGAAGCGCTGCCACCTCCGCTATCTTGGCGTGAAGGGCTTTTGGCAGGCAATGCAGGTCGGCAATGAAGATCAGGCAGATGCGATTATTAAGGCGATGTCCGTTATTAACGCCTCGCAAAATATCTCAAGCCTGACCGTTGCAGACACGGACGACACCTTCCAAACGCAGACGTTTGGATTTGGCGGCTTTAAGGACGTATTCAATCAATTCAATGAAGACGTAGCCGGCGCGACGGACATTCCGCTTGTGCGTTTGTTCGGTATTTCTCCGTCAGGTTTCTCGACGGGCGATACAGACATGAAGCTGTACGCTCAGGCGGTCAAGCGTGACCAAGAGGCTCAGCTGCGTGACGCAATTTATCGCATTGCGAAGGTCCTGCTTGAAACCGATGGGCGAGATGCTTCAAAACTCGACTTCAATTTTATTCCGATCATTCAACCTACTCCGGCAGAGAAGGCACAACTGGCGCAGCAATCGGTGCAGACGATCCTTCAAGTTTATGAGGCAGGCTTGTTACCTCCTGACCGTGCTCTTAGCGAAATTAAGCGTCAGGCGGAGCAAACGGGCTTCTTTGCTTCTGTAACACCTGAAGAGATTGATGCGCTCAAAGAGCCGAAGCTCCCGATGCCTGAAGGAATGACGGAGCCGGGAAACAATGGCAACGCCGTTTAATCACGAAAAAACCTACCGAATCGCAGTCAACCGGAACTACCAGCGCATAGCGCGAATTGTTCAAGCGATCATCTCGAGTCACGTTTCTGCAGATGGTCGCATTGACGATCCCGTCGCAATGACGTCACAACTTGCTCGGTACTCCGAGAGTCTTGTGCCTTGGGCACGGTCGTTTTGGGGGCAGATCATCAACCGGCAGGTTTTTCTGCTCAACGGCGACTGGAAAAAGGCGGGGATCATTATTCCGCCGGATTCCCCAATTGTGCAGGGCATGCTTACGCAGCAGTTGCAAGAAGAGGTGAACCTGATCACCACCTTGCCGACAAAGGCTGCATTGCAAGCTCAAGAGATAGCGGTCAAGGCAGCGACTGCTACGGGTGATCGAGCGGCAAAGTACATCGAACAACTGCAGGGGTTACAGCCTGGTTATCCCGAGTATGCCGCTCGCAGACTAGCGCGAACTGAGATCGCAAAAACTCAAGGATTGATTGTTAGATCGCAGGCCCAAGAGGCGGGCATCAGGCAATACAAGTGGCGAACTGTACAGGACGAGGACGTTAGAGAGTCTCACGCAGACATGGAAGGCAAGATTTGCGATTTTGATAACCCGCCCGAAGTCGAGCCTGGACAGTTTTACCACCCCGGCGGAATTTACAACTGTCGATGCTATGCAGAGCCGTTACTTCCGTAATAACAACCATGTACGACGAATATTTAAAACTCTCTGAAAACCGCTCCGTGAGCCGTGAAGGGTTTCTGGTTATTACTGACTGCCCTATTGCGCGCGTTGGGGCGCGAACCTATATTGCCTCGGAAATCCCCCAAGTGGACCCAGAGGGAAGGGAAACTGTGGAAGTCGTCCGCACGGCAAGCGAGTTGTTTGCCGAGGAGACTGTTCAGAGTTTCGAGGGCAAACCGATCTGTCTGGATCACCCCGAGCCCTTTCCGGTTGCCCCTGAAAATGTTTCCGAATTCTCGGTCGGGCACATGCAAAGAGTCCGACCTGATCCTGAATCTGGCTGTTTGATCGCTGATTTGTTTATCGAAGATCAAGAAGCCATTGCCTCCGTGACAAAAGGCGAAATGACACAACTTTCTATCGGTTACGTGTCATTCGTTAAAGACGTGGGCGGAGGCGTCGGCTTAGAAAGCCGAATCCTTGGAAACCACGTTGCAATTGTGAAAGAAGGTCGATGTGGAGCCATGTGCTCCATCAAAGACTCCGATTCAACAAAAACGGAGAAGCAAATGGGAATTTTTAACCCTAAGAAAGATGACGACAAGGACGAAGTCATCAAGGCGCTCACAGAAGAAAATGAAGCTCTCAAGAAACAACTCGAAGAGCTGAAGGCGTCCCAACAGCAAGATGCAGACCCCAAGGATAGGGATGAACCGAAGGAACCCCAAGAACCGACGGAGCCTAAGCCCTTGACTATCGAAGACGTCCAAAAATGCATCGACGAAGCGTTCAAAAAGCGCGACGAAGAGGCTAAGCAAGCTAAGGAAAAGGCTGACGAGCAAAAGAAGAACGACGAGGATGTCATTAAAGACGCCGCCACGGTCGCTCCGAAACTCGACAGCAAAACGCCTGATCTTGCAATGAAAGCTCTTGAAGAGTTCGCCCAAAGCGGCTTTGGCAAGACTTTTATCGATTCCTTTGGCGGTGTTGCAAGCATCAAGAAGGACGAGGCTCCTAAGTATCTGAAGATGGCTGCCGCCTCTGTGCGCGCCCGAGCTGTCGAAGATTCCGAGGCCCATGTGAAGAAGGACGCCAAACCTCAAACAAAGAGCTGGCTTGAACAGGCAGTCGATCTTTGGAAGTAACCCTTCGGCTTTTTAAAAACTTCATTTTTCTGGAGAAAAGACAATGACTACTACTTACGCTACGGGCTATCGTCGCAAGGCGGGTCTTGCCGGTGCGATCACTCAAGCCGGCGCAGTAATCAAAACCGTGAATCGTGGTGACACGCCGTTAGACGTGGGCACGCCCGTGAAAATCTCGTCCGGTAAGGCTGTCGCCATGACGGCTACCGACGATATGAGCCTGATGTGGGGCATCGTGATCCGCAATCAGCATGGCTTCAACAACGACTTCTTAGATAGCACGCAGGCCGTGATCTCTGAAGGTTTCGTTCAAGTCCCGATGACTGCAGAAGAAACCCCGAGTCGTGGCGCTCCTGTTTATTGGAACGCAACGACTAAGAAGTTCACGACGACCGCCACAAGCAACGTCGCTGTTCGCGCGGTGTTTGCTGCTGACGGTCAAGCCGACGGCGTAGCTGAAATTCAAGTCATAGCAACACCGCTGATTCCTCACCCGGAAGCTGCTGGCGGTGTAGGCGGCTAACACCCGAAATTTTGCAATCAACATCTCATAGAGGGCGGAGAAATCCGCCCTTTTTTGTTATCTGAAAAGGATTCGAAAAAATGCCGATTGATCAGAAAGTACTCGATTTTGTCCACCAGAATCTGGTGGCAACCGACAATGAAGTCATCAAACCGCTTGCCGATTATACCTACACCCGCGACATTCCGATTAAGAACGACTTGAATCGCGTTGTTCGTGCCGTGATTCAAACTCGTATCACTGGCGGAGCAGGTCAAGGCACTCAGGCCATGGCAGGTCGCTCTTGGGTCAACTTGAAGGCCAATGACCTCAAATCTGTTTCTTTGGAAACTTCTGCAGAAGCCGTTCCAGTTATGACCGGTGGCCGTGAAGCTTCTTGGACGGAATTGGAAGTCGAAGAAGCTCAAGCTTACAACGTGAACCTGACCTCTGAAAAGGTATCGCTCATTAACGATATCTTCAACCAAGAAGCCCAATATGTAGGCTATCTTGGTGACACAGAAAACGGCGTCACGGGCTTGCTCAACTCTGCCAATGTTGAAACCGATGTTGGCGACGGCTTGTTAAAGGCCGCCTCTCCCGATGTGGCCAAAATCATCAAGGCGTTGGACGCCGCAATGCGCTTGTCTCAAGAAGTGGCTGACGACGTGATCGTTCCGTCCACCTTGCTTGTGTCTCCGGCTCAATACATGACGCTCTTCAGCTTGAAGATGCCCGATGACAACAAGGTCAGCTTGATTGACTACCTTGAAAAACAATCCTACGCGGCGAAGTACCGTGGCGGCTTCAAGGTCTATCAAGTCAAGGAATTGTCTGGCATTGGTGACTCCAGCTCTGACCGTATGTTGTTCTATACGCCGGATCTTCGCTATGTGAAGTACAGCATGCTGCCTTGCTGGCGCTACAAAGAATGGAACCTCAAGACCGAAATCGGTGCCACTTACTTGTGGCGCTTGGCTCAGGTTCAATTGCGTCATCCCGAAACGCTGCTCTACGTCGACAACCTCTAAGCCTCCAGTTCGGAGGCTTTTTTGATGGTCAAAGTTATGCCCGAAAACAAACAAACGCCAAGTCTCGAAGTATTCCTTTCGGTATTCCCTGAGTTTGAGTCTTATGGACAAAGCCGTTGCGAATATTTTTTATTGCAAGCCATCAATTCCGTTTCTGATGGAAGGTTCGGCAAAGAGACGGACTATGGCCGAATGCTGTTTGCGGCGCATCACTTGACCATCTTAGGAAGCGGAGAGGATACGAGCGCTAAGGCAACAGAGCTGAAGCGCCCGATAGCCTCGAAGGCGGTCGGTTCTGCGAATGTGTCTTATGACACAGGAACGGGGACTGATGCTGAAGCAGGTGAGTGGAACTTAACAAAATATGGTCGGCTCTTTTGGGCGCTCCTGAAGCGATACAGAAGGCTTCCGACAGTTGTTGTGGGACGCACGACATGGCCGTAAAGAAACTCGTTGAGTTCGTTGAAAACGATACGGGTTATCAGAAGGTTATGCGTGGGCTTACGTCGCTCACCGACATGGATGTGATCTTCGGCTTTATCGAAGATAAGAACGAAGAGAGGCAGAAAGGCGATCCGCTAACGAATGCCACCCTTGGTTATATCCACGAGTACGGCTCTCCCGCCGCGCACATTCCTAAACGCCCGTTCCTTCAGCCTGCGTTTGAGCGTAAGCGAGAGTGGGCGATTAAACAGGTCCGAGGTGCCATTCTTGATGCTCTGAGCGGAAACCGACAGGCGCTTAAAAACACTTTAACGATTGTCGGAACAGGCTTCCGCGACCAGGCGAAAGCAAACATTCGCGAGCAATACAAGATGAAGCCATTGTCTGAAGAGACGCTCGAAATGCGTCGCAGACGAGGGCTTGAGCGCACGAAGGCCTTGATTGACACCGGGCAACTTCTCAACGCCATTCACTTCAGGGTCTTAAATGCTTGATCTCAGCTTCTTAATGGACGATCCCGACTTCTGTTCTTCATGCGTTCTTAGGTCTTTTCGAATTACAGGAAACGATCACGGACGTCCGATCTATGAGAAAACAGAAAAGCAAATCGTTGCAGTTATCCAGCCGGCAACGGCCGAGGATATGCAGAGGCTTGCTGAAACGGCTGGCGGAGTGACAACAGAAACCCTGGTGATTTACACGCAAGAGAAGCTCAGCACTGGTGCCCCCGAGAACGGAGCAGACATGATCGTTTTTGAAGGTCAAGTCTATGAGGTGTGTCAGGTTGAGGACTTTTTGCCGAATGGTAACTATTGCCGCTCGCTCATGAGGAGAGTTTCCGATGACAACTAGCCAAAAAGACGGGCTTTTGGATCAAACCCCCGTCAATATTTTGGACAAGGCGTTCGAGGACACTTTCCAAGAGTGGCTTGTGAAGCTTTTTGCTTTGCAAAGCGAACGGGTGATTCCATCCAGTGCACAGCGTGATGTCAAAGTGGAACAGGGCGAAAACTACGCCCTGTTTTCATTTGGGGAACTATCGCAAGAGGGCACACCCGTCATTCTTGACCAGACCGACGACTATCAGCTCGTCCAGTACTCGGGCACTTTGATTGTGCTTGTGACCTTTTATGGCCCCAGTGCTCGAACGCTTGCCCAGTTTGTCTCTGACGCCTGTCAGTTCCATCAAAACGTTCATGACCTTCAGAAAGTAGGTCTCGGGTTTGTCAATACGACGATCACCCCTGAGTTTTACGAAATCTTCGGTCAACACCGCTTCCAAAGAGTCGATCTCGAAATTTCATTCAACTACACGTATCGGCGCAAGTGGGCGATTCGATCTTTGCTCGAAATCGTCACGAAACCGAACGTTTCTCGATAGAGGTTACAAATGGCTTTATCAGTACGACGCATCGTCAATGCGACGATCAGCGCCTCGCCGATGGCTGCGCAGAAACGCGGTTTCGGCATCCTCATGGTGCTCGGCGATTCGCCCGTGATGACAGCCGTAGAAGGCTACCGTAGCTATAACGACTACGAGTCCGTTGCTGGCGACTTCGGAGCCGATGCTCCTGAAACCTTAGCCGCTCAGGCTTACTTCTCACAAAGTCCGAAGCCCCTCGATCTGAAGGTGTCTCGTTGGTTCAATGCTCCGACGGCGGCTCAATTGCAAGGCGGCGCTTATTCGACGACTTTTAGTGAGTTGCAACATGAAAAGTGCGGCTTCAAGATCACGATTGACGCCCACGAAATTGACATCGTGGATATGGACACGACCGAGTGTCTTGAAATCGGCGATATTGCCGCTTTGATCACGACCAAGCTCACGACTTACGGTCGATGCACGGTTTCTGGCGATCATTTATTGATTACCTCCAACACGACAGGCACGACTTCCAATATTTCGCTTGCCTCCGCTCCTACGGGTGCCGGCAGTGGTGTCACTGACGTGAGTGCGCTCCTGGGCTTGACGACGGCAAGCGGTGCCCAAGTTATCAACGGTAAGGATGAAAGTGATTCGCTTTCGAACTGCTTGAGCAGACTGCTTTCGGACTACGGTCGAGACTTCTACGGTCTTTTGACGGCAACAACGAAAGAGCTTGAGGACTACGACATCTTCACGATAGCCCAGGCGATTCAGGGTTCTGCCGAAAGTCACATCTATGGCTTCACGACGACCGACAGCACGCTTGCGAGCACGGCTTACACGCCCGAGTCAAACGATATCGCGTCCAAACTCATGCGCGGTCAGTACGACCGAACGATCTGCTTCTATGCGGACTACGACTCCGATGACGCAGCTTATCGCTTAAATCCGTACTTTGCCGCTTCTGCTTTGGGTCGTATGTTCTCCGTGAACTTTAACGGTATGAACACGACGATCACATTGAAGTTCAAGCAGGCGCCGAGTATTCAGCCGAGCAATCTCACACCGACGCAAGTCACGAACCTGCAGGACCGCAACATCAATGTGTATGCGACCTACGACAACGACACCTACATCATCGAAAAGGGTGTCATGTGCAACGGTACGCACGCAGACGAACGCCATGGTCTTGACTGGCTGAATAACGCCATTGAGACGGCGGTTTACAACAAGCTTTATCAAAGCAAGACAAAGATCCCACAGACGGACGACGGCCACAACATGATCAAGAGTGCCATCGAAGGTGCACTTGAACAAGGTGTTGAAAACGGTTTGCTCGCCCCGGGTAAGTGGAACTCTGAAGGCTTCGGCGATTTACAAGACGGCGATTACCTTGAGTCCGGTTATTACGTTTGGTTTGACAGCGTAGACAACCAAGATCAAGCCGACCGTGAAGCCCGTAAGTCTCAGCCGTTCCAATGGGCCGGCAAGCTTGCAGGCGCAATCGAAAGTGTCGACATCATCGGCACAGTCAATCGCTAATCGCAAGAGGAAATAAAAATGGCAAAAGAAAGCTATACGCTTGCGCATGCAAATGCCTCATATTCGGCTTACGGTGCGGCGGCGTTTGACCTTAAACAAGGCCTTGCCGAAGATGGCATCACCATCACCATGGACGAGGACTTCGGCGAGCGTTCGAACGGTGCCGACGGCTCGACTTTGTGGTCTGAATACATGGGCTCAAGCGGCACAATCGACATCGTTGTGATGGCAAACAGTCCAGTCTACGCGTACTTCGTAACTCTTCAAGCAGCGCAACGCGCTTCTGGCACAAAGGGACGAGATACGCTCTCGATCACCAACCGAGATTTCAATGAAGCGTTTACCGCTTCGAAGTGCGCAATTCAGCGCATCTCAGGCGAAAAGATCGATAAGCGCGGTAATGCGACGCGCACGATCACGATTTCGGCGGGCTCAATTACTCGTGTCGCTGCTTAGGGGTAAATGACAGATGCAAATGGAAAAGGACATCAAAGTAAATGGCGTTGATCTTCGCCTGAAGAAGCTTGACGCTTTTGAACAGTACGACATGATGGATATCCTTTATCCTGTGGCGGTTGAAGTTATCAGTACGACGACCGCCAACATCGCAAAGATGCAGGATATGCAATTCATTGGCTTTGTAGCCGTTCAAATGCTGAAGGCATTACCGTCCGACATGCGACGCAGTTTGATTTTCAATCATTTGCTGAGCGACAGGGCTGTGAAATTGCTCGTCAATGGTACTGAAATGCCCTTGATCGGCAAATCAGATAACGGCCAACGTGTCGTCATGAATCAAAATCTCTCGGATATTGCGGACCTCCTTGAAGTCGCGGCCGAGTCTTTCAAGTTCAACTTTGAACGTTTTTTCGAGAAGTTGCTTCAGTTAAAAGCCCAAAAACTGAAGTAGATCCCCTACTTAAAAGAGCACAGCTACTCGACATCCCGTACGCCTTCATCATGACCCCCGTCATGCGCGGGCTTATCAAATACGAAAGCCTCAAAGACGGGACTGTCGATTTAGCTGACATCTACATCATGAACACCGCGCTTCGTATTAGTGACGAAAACGAGCGCCGGATTCACGAAACCATTAGAGAAACTCATGGCAATTGAAGTCTTAAAACAGTTTGCGATCAGCTTTAAAGGTATTGTTGATCGGCAATCTTTCGACGAAGCCGAGAACGCAGTCACTCAGGTGTCCGACCGTTTCCTATCGATCACTCAAATGCTCGGTTCGGCTCTTGTCACGGGTTCGTTTGCCATGGCGCTTCGTGAAACGGCGAATCGTTTTGACTCTATGGGCGATGCAGCAACCCGAATGGGCAATGTCACCGTTGAAGAACTTGATCGTTTCGGCTTTGTTGCTGAGATGGCTGGCTCTGACGCACAAACTGCTCAAGCTTCAATCGAAGGGTTGAGTCGTGCAATCGGTGAAGCTGCTAATGGAGTAGGACGCGGTGCTCAGGCGTTTGAGAAATTCGGGCTCTCTGCTCGAAATTCAGACGGAACGGTCAAGTCTGTCTCACAAGTTATTGATGACTTGAGAAGCAAACTTGACGGTCTGTCTCAAGCCGAACAGTCTGCGATGATTCAGCGTTTGGGCATTGATAGAACCATGCTTGAAGTGCTCACGAGCGACACTACCGCGCTCGAGGCTGAGTACAACAAGCGCATGGAGCTATTGGGACTAAACGCTGATGAAGTCGCGGCTGTTAGTGCTGAATTTAACGATGGCATCGGCCGTATGAGCCGGTCCTTTAATGATCTTTTTACAGCAATCGCCGTGCGCATCATGCCGGCGATAAAAGATGTATTCGAAACATTCTCACGCTGGATCATTGAGAACGGGGATGGAATCGTTGAGGTTCTTTCTCCTTTTATAACTGCAGTAGAAGTAGGAATTCGTGTTGTCAGGAATCTTGTCGAAACGGTGCTCAACTTTGCGAGTGCATTGGGACCTGTCCCTGCGCTTGTGGCAGGGATTGCGGCAGCATGGAAAACGATTAATGTTGTATTTGCAATGTCGCCCATTGGCAAGGTCGTAACGGCTATCACAGCACTGATCAGCGTTATTGGCCTACTGAAGAACGACTTCGACGTTGCCATGCAGGGCGGCAAGAGCTTCTTCAGCTTCTGGGTCCCGCTTGTTAACACAATCAACGCCGTTTCTGATGCAATCGCTAATTTTTACGGATATCTTGAAAACAGCGGAGCGTTGCAAAACTTTGCCAACGTTTGCTCAAGTGTTTTCGGCTTCGTCATGTCGATTGTTCAATCCTTCGGAGGACTTCTTCAGACGGTATTGGGCGGTGCGGTAGCTTTGTTTACGGGCAACACAGAAATGCTCAGTACCGCATGGGGTAACCTATTCGATGGGATGAAGGGGGTCGTAGAAAACTTTTTGGCTTTCTTCTCCAATATCTTTGGGGGAATATCGAAAGTGGCCAAGGGGCTTTTCGGTCTTTTCTCTTCAGGGGATGATGGCCAACCAGACGGATTGAATGCCGCCATGGCTGTTAAAAACACCCCTCCGAGCCAAGCGATTGCACCTTCTTCAATAAATAATCAAAACACAACAAACAACACGACGAATACCCGCACTTTGAGTCAAACGATTAATGTCTCAAGCGGAGCTGAAGCCAGAGCCATCGCCGTTGATACGGCGAGAGTTTACGGAGGCGCTCAATAATGTCTTTTTGGGAAACTCAACTTACGGGTTTAGCAGGAACCGCATTTGAGACTTTAGTTGGTTTTTTAACGATTACCCCGAAACGCTCATTTGCGGAATTTACTGATTTTTGTTCGATTTCGGAGAGCCATTCTTCTCAGGTTCAGGTAACTGAATATCCGATTGAGGGTGGGCTCACTGGAAACGATGACGTTATTCGTGATCCTGATGTTTTGACTTGGGAGATTGTTTTCGGACAAGAGTCAAATCCCGAGCAGACATACGCAAAACTCCATGAACTTCTTTTAAGCAAAGAGACATTTGACGCATCGACTGGGCTGAAAACGTACCGGAACATGAAGCTTTTGACTCTGTCTTGTTCTCAAGACAGCCACACAGGGCGTGTTCTTCGGTGCCAACTAACAATGCGTCAGGTCTTAATTACTCAGGCAATGACAACCTTATTGCCACCTGTTGAGCGCCAGGCGGATGCCTCACTTACGCAGTCAACTGCGCAGACCGGCAAGAAGCAGTTGCAAGAGTCCAAAGTTCCTGAGAGCGATCTTTACAAGATTTTTAACTGAAGATGGCAGTCTTTGAAATCCCTTTAAATAATCGTCCCGAAAAGTTTGACATAGAGATTGCAGGACAACAGTTTGTAATGCGGACGCACTTTAATGTTCCTATGCAACGATGGACTTTGGACATTGGACGAAGCGAATCGGACTGGCTTATCTGCAACCTCGCTCTTGTGCGCGGGCAAGACCTGCTTGAGCAGTATGAGCACTTGAATTTGGGCTTTGAACTTCACGTTTATGTTGATGGTGACGGGACGGGCGAGGCAACCTTCGAGAACCTTGGCTCGGACGCTCATCTTTTAGTGACGATCCCATGAAAAACTTCGGACGCAAAATCGAGCTGCTGATCGCAGATCAAACCGGTCACGCGCTTGACCTTTCTGGCTTTCGCGTCGTCTTTGCCGTCGAAAAGAGCGCTGCTGAACAGCCGAATAAGGCTCATATCGAAATTACGAACCTTTCTGAAACGACGGCTTCATATTTACTAAACGGGGATATGAAGCGAATTGTTCTTCAGGCTGGCTACGAGGACAATTACGGTGTCATCTTCGATGGAAATATCATCAGCGCCACGCGAACAATCGAGGGGACGGAATCAACGACTGTCATTGATGCCGGTGACGGAGATAATGCGTACTCGTTTTCTGTCGTCAATCAGACAATTTCGAGTGGTTACTCAAGCAAAGACATTGCGAATACAGTCGCAAGCACTATGTCAGAGCGTGGCACTCGTGGGATCGACGCGTCGGGTGTTGATGAAGCGATCAAATACCCGCGTGGCCGCACTATGTTCGGTGCTTCTCGTGACTATGCCCGTCTGGTCGCAAAGTCGTCGCAATGCCAATGGTCAATCCAAGATGGGCAGGTCGTTTTTTGCAAACAAAGAGCAGCTCGTGAGGGCGTGATTGCATTTTCGCTAACGCCAGAAAGTGGTTTGATCGGTTCGCCTGTAAGCGACAAAGATGGTGTGACGGCTATTGCTTGTCTTAACCCGCAACTCAAAATTTACGATCCGCTTCAAATCGAGTCTCGTTTTGTTAATGGGGCCTACAAGATTCTTTCGGTCAAACACTCTGGCGATACACACGGGAACACATGGCAAACAGAAGTCAAGGCAACAGCCATTGACCAGTCCACAAAACAAACGACGAAGGCTTAACCATGCTCCAAAAAGAACGTATTGCGAACCCTGAAGAGCTTCAGTTAGTACGCTTTGAACAAATGCTTGGGAATCTTCGCACAGCCTCTCCCGGTATTGTCAAAGAAGTCGACTTGAGTAGGCAGACAGTGACTGTTCAGCTTGCAATCCAAGGGAAAATTGTCGATCAGTCGGGGGTTGCGAAATGGGTCAACATGCCGCTTCTCACCGATGTTCCAGTTATTTGGCCACGGGCTGGAGGCTTTTCTTTGACATTTCCGGTAGCGGTTGGCGATGAGTGCCTTGTCGTTTTTGGTGAACGATGTATTGACTCGTGGTGGCAATCGGGTGGCGTTCAAAAGCCTATCGATGACAGGCAGCACGATCTTTCAGACGCTTTTGCGATATTTGGGCCGACTTCACAGCCTCGAAAACTCAAAAACGTACAAGCGAATGCCGTTGAGTTAAGAACTGATAGCCGAAGCGACTACATCAGCCTGAAAAACGGATCGCTCGACATCAATATCGTCGGTGCAGTCAACGTCAAGTGCGGGTCTGCGACTGTTGAAGCTAAGACAACAACGGTTAATTGCCCGTCTAATACAATAAACGGCCCACTTAAGGTAACGGGGCTAATTACTGGCGAAGGTGGCTTGACTGTGTCGGGCGGTTCAGGCGCTTCTGTTAGTGGAAACATGACAATTACGGGCGGTGACGTGAAAGCCGACGAGATCAGTCTTAAGAACCACAGGCATACAGGCGATAGCGGCGGTGATACTAGTGCCGCGAAGGTTTAAAAATGCGATATCGAAAACTTGACGCTCACGGAGACATGGTTTTCGGCCACGGCTCTAAGGACTATTACAAGGATCAAGTCGAAGCAGTCACTCAGGCCGTTTTGACCCGCTTAATGCTTTGGACAAAGGAGTGGTACCTCGACCAAGAAGAAGGCACTCCGTACCAAGAAGAGATCCTTGGGCGTGGAACGGAGGCAAGCTCATTGAGAGCTATACAAGAGCGGATCTTGAATACACCAGGCGTGAGGCGTTTGATTTCTTTTGATGCAAACCAAGACCCACAAACGCGTCATGCCACATTCACTATTGAACTTGAAACAGATTACGGAGAGGTGACAATCAATGCCTAAGAGCGTTTCTGAATTAGCCTATGTTGACGACTCGGGGTTCCACCTTGCCGACTTTGAAGATTTTCTCGAGTTCAATCGTGAGGCGTTCAAGCAAATTTATGGCCAAGACGTCAATCTTGACGCCGATACTCAGGACGGTCAATGGGTAACGCACATCGCCCAGTCACAATATGATCTGGCAAGCTTGTGCGCCGCGACCTTTAATCGATACAGCCCGTCGACTGCGTCTGGTGACGCGCTTCGCCGTCAAATTAAGATCAACGGCATCAAAGCCAACCCGGCAACACACTCAACGGTCGACGTTGTAATCGTCGGCACTGCTGGGACGGTTATCACGAATGGCAAGGTACGAGATAGTGCAGACAATCTGTGGTCATTGCCAGAGAGCGTCACAATTCCTGTTTCTGGTCAAATTACGGTAACCGCAACTGCAGATGAAACAGGCGCAATTGAAGCCTCCGCCGGGGCGGTGTCTCGTATTGCCACACCAACCGATGGGTGGATTAGCGTTTCTAATCCAAACGTCGCCGCCGTTGGTAAGGAAGCACAGACAGACGCAGAACTGCGAGTTCTTCAGACGAATTCCACAGCGCAACCATCACAGTCGGTCCTTCAAGGAATGCAAGGCGAATTGATGACGCTTGACGGTGTTACGCGCCTGCGCATGTATGAGAACGACACGAGCGAAACCGACAAAAACGGTGTCCCCTCACACTCAATTAGTGCAGTCGTCGAAGGCGGGGATTCGAACGAAATCGCTGAAGTCATTCGACGTCGTAAGACGGCGGGGACGGGGACTTACGGAAGTACAGCGATTACGCTGACCGATTCGACGATGATGCCTATCACGATCCGATTTTTCCGCCCGACTGTCGTTCAGATCAAAGTCGAAGTAACGATTAAACCATTGCTCGGATATGCGTCGACGTATGGCGAAGAGCTTAAGAAGCAAGTATGCGATTACATCAATTCTCTCGGCATTGGCGCAACGCTTTATCTCTCTAAGCTGTACGTTCCGGCTAATCTTGAAAATGACCCGAACGATTCGACCTACTACATCGTAAGCATCAAGCTCGCAAAGAACGACAGCGAGATGCAGATGCAAAACGTCGCAACGGCGTTCAATGAAGTGCTTCAATGCGATATCGAAGACATCGACTTGGTGGTTGAAGATGAAGATTGAAGATTATTTGAATCGTGTTCCGTCACAGCATAGAGACCGACCGAAGTTTCGAGCAACACTTGAGACTTCGCTTGCGCCTTTTGTGCAACTAGGGCAGCTCATGGAAAGCGTCCCGTCTTTGTATGACGTGGACACGGCCGTTGGTGCGCAGCTTGACGTTGTTGGCGAATGGGTTGGCGTTTCAAGACGTATCGATGCAGTTCTCGAGGGCGTTTATTTTGAATTGGACGGAACTGCGGATGTCGGCTTTGATACCGGTATCTGGCGCGGCGACTACGATCCGCTCACAGGAATTGTTTCGCTCGATGATGATACGTATCGCACATTAATCCAGCTCAAGATCGCCGCGAATTCGTGGGACGGAACAGCAGACGAAGCCTACAAAGCGTGGAATTCTGTTTTTCTGAAAAACAACGTCGTAATTCAAGACTTCCAAGACATGACGATCACCATAGGTGTCATGGGAGCATTGCTTACAAGCGCTCAGAAAGCACTTTTCAGTAAACAGATCTCGCCTTTTAAACCGGCAGGTGTCCAGATCAGCACGTATTTTGTGACTAGTGAAGTCGACACACCATTTTTCGCGCTTGATATCCAAAGCGATCAGCTAGGCGGTTTTGATGAGTCCGCATGGGCAGAACCATTGTTCTAATCTGGAGGCAGAGAATGCCTGAATTTGATTTTAGAGTGAACCAAGGGGCGGATTTGACCGTCCCTTTTTTATTGCTTGACGATTCGGGGGGGGGCATCGACCTCACCGGATACACGGCAGCAATGCAAGTCAGAAGCCGAGTGTATTCAACAGAAGCAGTTGATACTCTGACTTCAGATAATGGTCGGTTGATCATAGATGAAATAGAAGGACGAATCACAGCGAAATTCCCACACGAGATCACAGAGACCTATCCCGCACAAGCCTTGGTTTACGACATTGAAATTACGTCCGCTGAAAATGAAAGAACACGGATTCTTCAAGGAAAAATCATTGTGAGTGCGGAGGTGACTCGTGTCTGACTGCAAGTGCAATGTGACGGTTGTTGTTGAACCGCCGAAAGAAATCATTGTCGAGACAAAGAAAGAGGTTTGTCTTCCAGTCGTCAAAGTTCTCGTTCCAGGGATTCAAGGCCCAAAGGGAGACAGAGGACCCGCTGGAGAAAATCAGCCACTCGACATTGATCCACTACAAACTTATTTAACTGCCAGAGGGAATTTCTGAAAATGCCTGCTACTACTCTTAATCAACAGATCCAAAATCTTGCAACACAAGTCGGGACCGACGTAAAGACTTTAATTGCCAATCAGGGCAAGCTGTCTGCTTTGACAACAACTCAAAAGGCAAGCCTCGTTCTTGCCATCAACGAGCTGAACGCTGCTCTCGCCCAGATTGATAAGAACCTTATTGACGACGCACAGACTATTGCGACAAAAACATGGTCCAGTAACAAGATCGTTAGCGAGATTACGGCAAAGTGCAATGAAGTTAAGAGCGCACTTTTGGGCGGAGCCGGCGATGCTTACGACACACTCAAAGAACTTGCGGACCTGATCGAGGATAACAAAGAACTAATCGAAAGCCTTCAAGCATTAGCCGGCGCCCACATTCGATACGATGCCGCACAAGAGCTTTCCCCCGAACAGAAGACACAAGCCCGAAGCAACATCGGAGCTGCCGATGATACTGAATATCAGGCGACCAAGACAGCCGTCGGGACGCTGACAAGCTTAGTTACGACTGAAAAGACAAATCTCGTCGGAGCAATCAACGAAACTCATGGACTCGCAACGACGGCTAAGAACACAGCAGACACAGCCAAGTCGACAGCAGACGCGGCAAACACAAAGGCAACCTCTGTGGAAACTGCCCTAAATACATTCAAGGGGGAAGTCGGTGAAACAGATACCGACTTTGTTGCCGTTTACACAGCCGCTCGCGACGGTGAATAGAGCCGAGGTGTGCCATGGCCACCTTGCAGAAACGAATTGAAGATCTTGCAAAACAGGTCGCACTTGATCAAATCACACAAGACATTGAAAACGAGCAAAAGTTCGTAAAAAAAGATGATATCGGTACCGATGAGACTGTCAATCGTCTGTTAGCACTTGAAGAAAAAGTAAGTCGATTGATAGCAGTTGTCTGGGTTCAAGAGAAAGTTGAACCACTTTCTCTTAGGACCGCTGATAGCTCCAATCCTGATCTCGATGCATACGATGTCCGACTGAATGATCTGGAAGCAAAAGTTTCTGAACTAATAGAAAAGACCTGGAAGCAAGAGGCTTTCTAAAAAACTAATCATTTCTAAACCAAGAGCTGGGAATTTCCCGGCTCTTTTTTTATGGGAATCCAAAATGGCCACAAATGAATTACTGCGCTTTGCAAGCGGAGAAGGTGCAAACGTTGTTTCTTTCCAAGATTGGCTTGAGCGATCAGAACCAACGACCGGTTTTATGGCAGGCATTGCCAGAAGTTCGCACATGAACCGTATTTTCGCTCAGGGTGCTTTAGCCTCGTTTGTGATGGGGCAACTTATTGTTTCGCAGTTAGAACAAGACGCGAAGCTTGAAGATCCCGACTTTTACACAAAGTTCTTGTCCGCACTTGTGAAGTATGTCCCTGCGAATGTTGCGGATGGTTCGATTGACGGCGCAAAGATCATCGACGCTTCTTTGGATGCAGCCAAGATCGTCGATGCAACGATTACTGCGGCAAAGCTTGCAAACAAAACCATCAGCACTGCAAAAATCGCTGACTTAGCAATCACGGCCGCGAAGATTGCGTCAAAAACAATCACACAAGCGCAAATAGCTGACGCGACACTGACTTTTGCAAAGATCGCAACCGAAGCCATTGCGACGACCGCGGAAGCTAAAGCTGGTTCAGTGAACAACAAGTTAATGACTCCGCAACTTGTGGCTCAGGCAATCGCACAGCTTGCCGCTCCGTTGCCGACTGGTTCGATTATTCCCATTATTGGTAAATCTGCTCCTGCTGGGTATTTGCAATGCGATGGATCGCAACTTGATCACGGTGACGCCCCAACTTTGTGCGAATTGTTGTGGCTGTTTGACAAGTTCAAAGGCGACTCTACGTCCTATGCCGTTTTGCCCGACCTAGATGGTCGCGTTGTGCAAGGTGTGACGGACATTTCTCAAGTCGGCACCTATCTTGAAGCGCAACTACCAAACAT
>UMHS01042785.1_pt1 | contig 106330 bp, 88 predicted proteins | sample 1965611 | NCBI WGS metagenome assembly UMHS01 (sample SAMEA4836106, study PRJEB28245) | human gut metagenome | biome: gut microbiome; material: fecal sample | place: Denmark | collected 2008
TGTGTATGAACAGGAAGGCATTTTGGTTACGTTTAAATTGTATGTAAGAAAAGATATCGGAGGGATTGATCAGCCTAAGTTCCCCGAATTTACGGGTTTTCTTGCCCAAGAGGTAGAGCTGCCGCAAAATAAGCAGCTGGTAATGGAAAACTATAAGGGAAAGAATTACGGGACTGCTATTATAAAACAAACGGTGTTGTATCCTCAGCGTTCAGGGAAGATTACGATTCCTTCCGGGAAATTGGATATTGTTTTGCGTGTGCCTGGACCGGCCAGACAGAGAACCAGCGTATTCGACGATTTCTTCGGTTCTTCGTCTTATATAGATGTAAAGAAAGAACTGACTACTCCTCCTGTAACAATCGATGTTAAACCGTTGCCGTCGGGTAAGCCGGCTTCATTCTCCGGTGCGGTAGGTAATTTTACAATGACATCCAGCATCAGTTCCAATAATGTAAAGACAGACGATGCTGTTACTGTGAAGGTGAAGATTTCCGGTAATGGAAACATTAAACTGATAAAGAATCCGGAAGTGGCTTTCCCGAACGATTTCGACGTGTACGATCCGAAGGTGGAAGTGGACATCAAGACTACTACGGCCGGATCTTCCGGTACGAAGACGATCGAATATATGGCGATCCCGCGTTACGCAGGTGATTTCGAAATTCCGGCTGTCGCATTCTCTTATTTCGATACCAAGACAGGTTCTTATAAAACGATTACATCCGAACCGTACAAACTGCATGTAGAACAAGGTAAGGGGGGAGGAACATCTCCTGTCGTTTCTAACTTCAGCAATAAGGAAAGTGTTAAATACCTGGGTAAGGATATCCGTTACCTGAAGGTGAATGACATTCATTTTGTTCCGAATAATGAACTGTTCTTCGGTTCATTCATGTACTATATGTGCTATCTGATCCCGGCAATCCTATTCGTTGTCTTCTTCTTCATCTACCGTAAGCAGGTGAAAGAGAATTCCAACTTGGCATTGGTTCGAACGAAGAAAGCTAATAAGATGGCGGTAAGACGTTTGAAAAATGCCGGCAAGCTGATGAAGGAAAACAAGAAAGAAGAATTCTATGACGAAGTGCTTCGTGCCTTGTGGGGCTACCTGAGTGACAAGTTAAGTATCCCGCAGGCCAACCTGACAAAGGATAATGTCGAAACGGAACTGGCGAAATATGGTGTGGACGACGCTTTGATCAAAGAATTTATGGATATCCTGAACACTTGCGAGTTTGCCCGCTATGCTCCGGCACAGGCTTCGGATGCGATGGATAAGTTATATGAACTGACAGTGGATGCCATTGGCAAAATGGAAAATACAATTAAAAAGTAACGCGATGAAGATGAATATAAATATGAAAAAGATCGTATTCTTTCTCCTGGTTCAATTTGTTGCCATAGGAGCGTTTGCTCAGGAGGCAGCGATCAAAGAAGCGGAAGTTGCCTATACGAAAGAAGATTATGGCAAGGCTATCGAACTCTACGAAGGGCTTCTGAAGACTCATGGTGAATCGGCCGAAATTTACTATAATTTAGGGAACGCTTATTATAAGGAGAACAAGATTGCTCCGGCCATCTTGAACTATGAGCGGGCTTTGCTACTGGATCCGGGGGATGGGGATATCCGTTTCAACTTGCAGTTGGCACGTCAGAAGTCTGTCGACAAGATCGAACCGGTGGGCGATTTCTTCCTCCACCGTTGGTTCGACAAGGTTCAAAATATGGGGGCTGCCGATTCGTGGGCGCAGACCGGTATCGTTTGTTTTATCCTTTTTATCGGCTGCCTGATCCTGTTTTTCTTCTCCAAATGGATTCATTTGAAAAAAATCGGGTTCTATTTGGGACTGGTATTCTTGGTGTTGGTCATCTTTGCCAATATCTTTGCCGGGAACCAGAAGGACGAGCTGGTAAACCGGAAGAGTGCGATCGTGTTTGCTCCGACAGTGACAGTGAAAAGTTCTCCCGATGCAAGTGGAACCGACTTGTTTATTCTGCATGAAGGAACAAAGGTTTCTATCAAAAGCAAGTTGGGAGACTGGAATGAAATAGAAATGGAAGATGGAAATGTAGGATGGATGCCGAGCAAAGACATTGAAGTTATATGATTGAAAAAATACTAATTTACGAACGCGATGCGTTCTTTGCGCTTAACGGCAGCGACTCTGCTTTTCTGGATCGTTTTATGTGGATTTTCACAGGAAAGGCAGTTTGGCTGCCGTTAGCCTTTTTGATTCTGCTGGTTCTGATCTATAAAAAGAACTGGCGCGAGTCGTTATTGGTTCTGTTGGCGATCGTATTGGTCGTTACGCTGTGCGACCAGTTTGCCTCTCATGTCTGTAAGCCTATTTTTACCCGTTTCCGTCCGACTCACCATCCTGATTTTATGGACCAGGTGAAAATTGTTTTCGGATACCGGGGGGGACTTTACGGGTTTATCTCCAGCCATGCTGCGAACGCTTTCGGTTTTGCGACTCTTATGGCATTGATCATGCGGGATAAACTGTTTGGCTGGACGATTTTTTTCTGGGCGGTTCTTACCGCTTATACGCGGGTTTATCTCGGAGTCCATTTCATTTCGGATATCGTGCCGGGTGCCGTTTCGGGTGTGTTCTTCGGTTATCTGGTCTACAAGCTCTATTCTTTCAGCCGTTCGAAGTTACTTCCTGTGGAGGTGAATAACCGGGAACCGCTGTATTCGAAGAAACGTATCCGTCTCATTGTCTATGCAATATATGTGACGATCCTTATTATTATCATTTTTAATGTACCGCTTGCGGCTTGCCTGCAAAAATGATACATGTCGTAAAGCATATTTATTTACACGGAATAATTTTGTCGCTGTAATTTATAATGACTAAGTTAGTGGCACGAAATAAAACAAAGTAATTAACCTTCAAAATAAGGAAGCCATGACAAAAACTATTACATTTAATGAACTTCGCAGACTGAAAGACAGTCTGCCTGACGGAAGCACTCACCGTATTGCTGATGAGCTGGGAATCTCTGTTGAAACAGTTCGCAACTATTTCGGTGGGCATAATTTTAAAGATGGCAAAAGTTGTGGAATACATATTGAACCGGGACCTGACGGAGGTTTAGTAGTATTGGACGATACCACAATATTCGAACGTGCTTTGCAGATACTCGCTGAAAACGAAGAAGTATCGGAAGCACAGCAAGCGTAAAGAAATTCATTTTACAAAGAAATCCCATAGCTGAATCTAAAAAGACGCTGTGGGATTTTTTGTTTACTCAACATTTAGTGATTTCCGATTGTTTAATTTATAAAAACACACGAGTATGGAAGATAAATTAGTAACGTTAGCGATTCACACGTTCGAGAAAGCCCAGATTCTCAAAACGATGCTTGAAACAGAGGGGATTGAAGTCTACATACACAATGTAAACCAAATCCAACCGGTAGTTTCGGCTGGTGTACGTGTGCGGATTAAAGAAAGCGATCTGCCTCATGCCTTGCGTATCATCGAAGACAGTAAATGGCTTAACGAGGATGCCGAACAAGAGGAAAAAGCCGGTCCACAGGAGAAGAAGATATTGATACCGATAGACTTTTCCGACTATTCTGTCAAAGCGTGTGAATTGGGAATCAACTATGCCCATAAAGTCGGAGCCGAAGTGATGATCATGCACGCTTATTTCAGTCCTTATTTCCCGTCTGCTATTCCGATGGGCGACACGTTGGCTTACCAGGTGAACGAGGAAGAGACGGCACAGAATGTCCTGAAGCGTGTCCAGATCGATATGGAAAACATCTGTACGTTGATCAATCGCAAGATGCACTCTGGTGAACTTCCTGAAGTGAAATACAATTATGTTCTCCGTGAAGGTTTGCCGGAAGAAGAGATCATCGCCTACAGCAAGGAATACCATCCGTCATTAATCGTGATGGGAACTCGCGGAAAGAGCCAGAAAGATCTGGATCTGATCGGTAGCGTCACGGGTGAAGTGATCGAGGTGAATAAGGTTCCTGTCCTGGCTATTCCTGAAAATGTGCCTTTTGAAGATTTGAGTGAAGCTAAAAATATAGCGTTTGCCACTTCCTTCAATCAGCGTGACTTGGTGGCGTTCGATGGGTTTATGGAAATCATCAAACCGTACAATGCCCATATCCACTTGTTTAATATTTCGACAAGTAAGAACGAATGGAATGAAATACGCTTGACAGGAGTCAACGAGTATTTCAAGAAGCAATACCCGGAGGCCCATATCACCCACACGGTGCTGGCCGATGGCGATCTGTTATTGGCAATCGAAAAGTTTGTGCGGGATGAACATATCGACGTGATAGCACTCAGTACCTATCGACGGAATATCCTGGCACGCATGTTCAACCCTTCTATCGCCCGTAAGATGTTGTTCCATACGGACACACCGTTGCTGGTCATGCATGCATAAGTCATAGTGATCTGAAACAGTCGGCATCTACTGCTGACTGTAGAGGACATGGAACACCCAGATGAACGAGATCCCTAAATCTACGTTCATCTGGGTTATTTTTATTATAGGATGGACGGTCCCCTTTTAGCCTTGCTCCAAGCTCCATTTCCCTTGTTTTTGTGCAGGTAGAAGAATCCCCGAATAACATTTATATTCATAAAAATGAAATAGTAGGGGATAAATAGCAGTTTATTACGCAGGTTCCGCTGTTCCATTTTGTAACCAGCATAGGCGGCAGTGTAAAACAGCAGTTGCAGGACGAATATCCCTATGTAGAAAGGACTTCCTGACAGAGCGAGGACAAAATTTGCCGGCAATAGTAGGAAAAGCATTAATGGGGTAAGCGTCCAACGCAATACACGGTGGCTGACATACTGGAAACTAAGTGTGCCGTAGCGGAAAATATTGAACAGGCCTTTAAGACGCCAGACCGATTGCAGGCCGCCGGCTGCTATTCGTATTTTCCGTTTCTCTTCTTCTTTCATGTTCAGGGAAGCAGTCTCTGTAGCATAGGCTTCCTTGCAATAGGCTATCTTATAACCTTTGGCGGCAATGCGGAGGGAAAGGATGAAGTCGTCTAACAAGGTATCTGCCGGCATTTGTTCGAATAGACAGGTTTGTATGGCGAAAAGTTCCCCTGCCGCACCGACAGCTGAATAAAGCCGATCGTCCAAATCTTTCAAAGCCGATTCATATCTCCAATAGATGCCTTCTCCAGCGGTCGCCCCTTGGGCTGATTGAGTATCGACTCTCTTTTCTCCTGCCACACATCCGACTTCGGGATTTGAAAAACTATGGACGATCTCTTTTATGGCATCTGTATTCAGCATTGTGTTGGCATCCGTAAAAACGACATAGGGTGTCGAGACATATTGCATTCCCCGGTTCAAGGCGGCTGTTTTGCCTTTCCGTTCGGGATTGAAGAGGACGGTGGCATCTTCATAGGCTGCCAGCCGTTCGTTTGTGCGGTCGTTTGATCCGTCGGTCACCCATACGATATGTAGTTTGTCGGCTGGATAGGAGAGACTCCGGCAGTTTGCCATCTTTTTCGGGATAATGTCTTCTTCATTATAAGCAGCGATGAAGAGCGTCACGTCGGGCAGGGGGACTGGGAGGGCCCGGATATTCTCCTTCTTAATTGTTTCTTTGATACGCACCAGAAGGTATAACAGGATTCCATAACCGATATAAGTATAAAAGATGATGAATAGTCCGAACCAAAATAAGAAGACGAAGAGGGAGTATATTTGTTCCATGCAGTTTTTTGTATAAATTATATTATTCCGAGTGTTGCAAATGTACTTAATTTTTCTTCCATCCCTCATGAATAGAAGAATAATGTTTTTAATAGTATGTAATAATCAATATATTTTGGATTTTACTGAAAACAAATCATTACATTTGTTGACGATTAAAAAATAAACAAATCTAAGGGGTAAAATACATGAAATCTATATTGGTGACCGGAGGAGCCGGATTTATAGGGTCGCATTTATGCAAACGATTAGTGAAGGAAGGAAACAGGGTGATCTGCCTGGATAATTATTTTACCGGCTCCGAGCTCTTTGTGCACGATCTGCTTAAGTACCCCGGATTTCAATTGGTCGAACACGATGTGACCATTCCCTATAAAACGGCTTCAATGATTGATGAAATCTATAACTTGGCATGTCCGGCTTCGCCGATCCATTACCAGTATGATCCGATTAAAACAATTAAGACTTCTATTTTGGGAGCTATCAATATGCTGGACTTGGCTCAAGAGCATGATGCCCGTATTTTACAGGCTTCGACGAGCGAGGTATATGGCGACCCTTTCGTTCATCCACAGCCGGAATCGTATTGGGGAAATGTGAATACAATAGGCCTCCGTAGCTGTTACGACGAAGGGAAACGGGCATCGGAAACGCTTTTCATGGATTATTACCGGCAAAACAAATTGAAGGTTAAAATTATCCGTATCTTTAATACTTATGGTCCATATATGACGGTCAATGACGGTCGTGTCGTTTCCAACTTCATTATTCAGGCTCTTAACAACGAGAGTATAACAGTCTACGGCAGTGGGCATCAGACCCGTAGTTTCCAGTATGTGGATGATTTGGTAGAGGGAATGGTCCGCATGATGTCGACCGGAGACTCTTTTACGGGGCCGGTCAACCTGGGCAACCCCGACGAGTTTACGATGCTTGAACTGGCAGAGCATATCATCCGCCTCACAGGCTCCCGCTCGGAGATCGTTTTCCGTCCTTTGCCATCCGATGATCCTAAGCAACGGAAGCCGGACATTACGCTTGCCAGGAAGATGCTCCACGGGTGGACGCCTTCTATCTCTCTGGATGAAGGGCTTAGAAAGACAATCAGTTATTTCCAAGGTTTGTAAAGGCTGGCATATGTTACTAATAAGGCTACTGGAGATCATCTTGTTTGTATGTTTCTCCGTCAATATATTGTATTTGCTCGTTTTCAGCATCGCTTCTGTGTTCGGAAAACGGGAGAAGAGAGAGAAGGAGGCCGTTTCTTTTCGTCGTGTCGCCATATTGGTACCGGCCTATAAGGAAGACCGGGTGATCATGGAGTGTGTGGAATCTTGCCTGCGGCAGAATTATCCTCATGACCGGTATGATGTGGTGGTTATCTCCGACCGGATGGAAGCGGTAACGAATGGGAGGCTGTCGGCTTTACCTCTTATTTTGGAGGTCGTCCGCTTCGAGAACAGTACGAAAGCAAAGGCGCTGAACCTGGCCATGAGCCATCTGTCGGGCTATGATTTGGCTTTGATCTTGGATGCGGATAACACCATAGGCCCTGACTATCTCAATCAAGTCAATGCTGCTCCTTTCAACGGAAACATCGTCGGCTACCAGACGCACCGGACAGCCAAGAATAAGAATACGAGTCTCGCTTACCTCGATGCTGTAAGTGAAGAGATCAATAACAGTATTTTCCGGCAAGGGCATGTGAATATGGGCCTATCGGCCGCTTTGATCGGTTCAGGTATGGTCTTTGATTTCGAACTAATCAAAAAGATGCTATCCGATATACACGCGATTGGCGGTTTCGACCGGGCTTTGGAACTTACTTTATTTAAAGCTGGTAAACGTATTGATTATTTGCCGGATACTTATGTCTTGGATGAGAAGGTTCAGAACTGCCGGGATTTTGCCCGACAACGTAGGAGGTGGCTGTCGGCACAGATTCATTACCTGAGGGAGTTTGTTGGTGATGTGCCGGTTGCCTTGTTGAATAAGAATTGGGATTTTTGCGATAAACTGTTCCAGCAGATGAGTATTCCCCGTTTGCTCCTGTTGGGAGGTGCTTTTATTATTGCTCTGGTCATTTCTTTCATTTCCTGGCAAGTTTCCCTGAAATGGTGGGCGCTGTTCTGTATATTGATAGTCTCTTTGCTACTGGCTGTTCCAAAGAGTTTATATACCAGGAGGCTATTCGTTGCCGTGATAGAATTGCCGGAGACGTTTTTCAGTATGTTCCTGAACCTTTTCCGTTTAAAGGGAGCTAATGAGAAGTTTATTCATACGGAGCATGGGGTAGAATAATAAAAAGATCGATATGTTTGTCGGATGTTGGAATAGAGGAAGTGAACTCCCGGAAGGGCAACAGGCTGAGCTGGAAGAGGGGATGGCTTATAAGGTGGATTGTCAGTGCTATCTGCGGAAGAATGTGCATATCTGGTTTTTCGGTGAGCTATATAATAAGAAGGAGTTAGGATATGGCTCGATAGACGATGCGGAAACATTTTTCACCTTATATGACCTAAAGGGAATCCAGGGGCTTTCCTCTTTGGATGGAGCTTTTACCTGTGTTATGAAAACTCCTGATTCGGTATTGATCGTTCGTGATCGACACGGTCTGGCTGACCAGGTATATTATACGGATAAGTATTTTGCTTCTTCTCTTTCTCTTTTGACATTGACGAAGGGATTCGAGGCGACACCAGATTACCAGGCATTGAGTTCTTTCTTATCGATCGGTTATATCGCTACCCCTTGTTCTGCCTTTTCAAGCGTTCGGAAATTAGGTGCTGGAGAAGTCTTGACATACAAGGATGGACATATGGAGTCCGGTCCCTTGTTTCCTACCGATGCCATAATTCCGGTTTCATCCGAGGAAAAAACATTGGAGGCTTATGCCGAAGAATACGCCGCTTTGCATATCGGAGCTATAAGAAAGCGTATCGGTGAAAGTTCGAATGTTGGCATTCTTTTGAGTGGTGGATATGATTCCGGATGTAATCTGGCAGCATTACGTTCCTTTTACAATGGCGATATCCGTTCTTATTCAATCGGGTTCAAAGGGGACAATTGGACGGAATTACCTTTGGCCCGGTGTATGTCCGAAACGTTCCGGACGATTCATACCGAATATGAGATGGACGGGAGCGAGATAAAGGCGCTTCCAGCTTTGGTCGAGCAGTTAGGGGATCCTTTTGTGGAAGGTGGATTAATGGTAAATTATGCTGTTATGCGCCTGATAGGGAAGGAGAAACCGGATGTAATATTGGGAGGAGATGGCAATGATCAATATTTCGGGACTTCCGGGCGCGAGGTCGCCTTGCATTATCTGATATCCCGCTATGGGATGAAGCCGATCGTGAATTTTTTATATAAGGTTCTGGATCGGCCTGCTTTTGATACAGATGCAAGTCCTTACCGGATCCGTTTCCACCTGGATAAGATATTGCATATTTTGGAGGGAGATTTGTTTGGCTTTCCTACGTTTCGGTTGGAAAAACTGCTCAGAGACCATTCTTTTCTTTATTCTTCTCCACATCCGCTTCCTGATATGCGTAGTTTTGAGTATTTATATACCCAGCATAACTATAAGACTGATGTAGAAAAGATTATTAATCAGGTCATCTTGTTTAAGGCTTCTAAAATTGCTGATATGTTCGGCAACCATTTGGTCTTTCCTTACATGGATCTGGATTTATATATGTTCCTGGTGCGATTGCCGGTTCGTTATAAATGCAAAGGAGACAGTGTTTTTCGAATAGCCAAAGGAGATGTTACGGCTAAATATCTATTGAAATATCATTATAAGTCTATGCTTCCGGAGGCAATCACCGTAAAGAAAAAGCAGGGAGGATTTGCTCCTATGCCCGTCTTTTTCAAGGATGACAAACAGCGTGCGCGGATTGCTGACTACGTCCTTAGTTCATCTCTTGTTTCCGATTTCCTGAATAGAGACTATGTGGAGAAGTTTGTCGTTTCATACGACAGGGAATCGCATGAAGCTGGTAATTGGTTCTGGTATAAGCAGAATAGAGCTATACAATATTTTAATTTGCTGGCTCTATCTGTCTGGTGGGAGAAGTTTGTCAAACAGGGTAATCAATTTTTCTGATCTTATTATGAGTTTATGAAGATGAAAGTTTCTATAATCATACCTGTTTATAATGTTTCCAAATATATCGAGCGTTGTTTAAAATCTGTTCTCGGCCAGACTTGGAAAGATCTTGAGATCATCTTGGTCGATGACTGTACTCCTGATGATTCGATGGATATTGTCCGGGGTATATTGGAAACTTCCTCCCGAAGTGATATTGTCACCATTCTGAAACATGAGAAAAACAGGGGCCTTTCGGCTGCCCGCAATACAGGCATCCGGCAGGCTACAGGTAATTATCTTTATTTTTTGGACAGTGACGACTATTTGCCGGCCAATGGTATCGAGTTATTGGCGGATGCGGCGATCCAGTATGATGTCGATTTTGTAATCGGTAATTATGAAATAACAGGCTCGCCCCGTTGGACTCCTCCTTTATTATTGGATACCTGTCTGTTAGTTAATAACAAGGAAATATTATCGGCTTATTCTAAAGATAAATGGTATGTTATGGCTTGGAATAAGTTGATAAGAAAATCATTTGTAGATGATAGTAGTCTTTTTTTTCAGGAAGGGATTATACATGAGGATGACTTATGGTCTTTTATGTTGGCTTGTAAAGCTCAGAAGGCTTGTTGTGTGGATCAGACGACTTATTATTATACGATTCAATCTGATTCCATTATGGGTAAACCGTCAATGTATGCTTTGGAATGCAGGGTGAAAATAATTGGATGCTTATATGATTACATAGATTTGCATCCGAATTTGAAAGAGGTCTCTGATGTTTATGTATTGTTTGAAACTTTAAAAGCCAAATATTTTGACAGAATCCTCTATTTTTCGAAAGATAAGGAGTTTCAATATGCGGCATATGTTTCCTTCCGTACGCAAACGTATATTTCGCCAATAAAAGCATTACTTGCTTTTAATCCTGGTATCAAACTTTGCTTGCGTAATGTTCATAAGCTCCTTCCTGAAAAACTGGGCTTTGAATATTTTAAAGCATTTGTGTATATGTCGTATAAGTTATTAATAGCATCGATAAAACTAAGACAATGGAGCGGTCGGCAATAGACAGGATACGAAGGTGTAAGATTTCAGTTATCGTACCTATATATAAAGCGGAAAAGACTTTGTCTAAATGTATAAGCAGCATTTTAGAACAATCTTTACCGGATTTTGAATTATTATTGATAGATGACGGAAGTCCTGATGCTTCAAGTAGTATTTGTGAAGATTGGGCCGATAGAGACGAACGAATTCGTGTTTTTCATCAGCAAAATGCCGGTGTCAGTGCTGCCCGGAATAAAGGATTAGTTGAAGCCACAGGGGAGTATGTCTGTTTTGTCGATTCGGATGATTGGGTAAAAACTGATTATTTAAAAGATTTATATGAGGCATTATTATCTGATGATAGTAAGTCCGGGCTAATCGTACATGGTTTTGTCGAATGTCTTCCTGATGGCAGGGTGATTTCGGAAATCAAATTGCAGGATAAAATTTTGAAGGAAAAACAATTTGCTGATGCTTTTATTCAGGATGATATATGCAGGTTAGGGTATATATGCTCTAAATTGTACCGAAAAGATTTAATTGACAAGCATAATATTGCTTTTAATACAGAAGTAGCATGTTGCGAAGATTTACTTTTTATGTTGGAGTATTTGTTGTATTGTGATTATATCGTATATGGAAAAAGTACCCATTATATTTATGTTAGGTATTGCACATCGCTGTCTGTTCGTGTGAATTCTTTTGAATCGGAATACGTTTGTTTCTTGCAGTATATATCATTGGCAGAACAGATAAAGCATAAATATGGTCTATCGTCTGAGGATATGGAAGCTGTCTATCGTTCGTTGATGGTTTGTTTTCGCCGTACCTTGAAGACCGATTATCAGCCGGGAAATACTGTTTTAAGAAAAGAAAGACTTATGCATTTGAGAAAACTGGTAGATACACGTCTGGAAATGATATGTTTCTATTATCATCCGGTATATAAAATAGACCTGTTTGGAAGATACCTGTTATTACATCGTATGTTCTATTTATATGATTTACTGATGACAACAGTCTTTTTATTAGGTATACGATCCGTTTTTATGGGTCCTAAAAGTAGTTCTATGATAAGCAGTCCAATTCCATAAAGCAAAATGATGAATGAGTCCCGTTCTTACAAAAGTTTATTGAACGCCCAGATCGGTCTGATTTTTTATTTGGTCACACTGGCTTTATCCTTTGTGTCCAGAAAAATATTTTTGGATAATCTAGGGGTGGAATTTATTGGTCTGACCGGAACGTTAACTAATATTCTTGGTTTTCTCAATTTGGCGGAATTCGGAATAGGATCGGCTATTAGTTTCTTTCTTTACAAACCGTTGCAAATTGCCGATCGTGGCCGGATTTCGGAACTTATTTCTATATTTGGATATGTCTACCGCAAAATAGGCTGTATGATTGGGGCAGGGGGAATTGTGGTCAGTCTGTTTTTCCCTTTGATCTTCAAACAGACACCGATGGAATTCGGTATTATTTACTTTGTGTTTTATTGCTATCTCGGTTCTTCACTGATCGGTTACTTCATCAACTATCGCCAGGTATTGTTGACTGCCGATCAAAAGAACTATATTGTCACTGCCTATTTTCAAACGGCCAGTATTATTAAAACACTGGTACAAATCTTATTGGCTTGGTATTTCAAAAACCTTTTTATCTGGATCAGTATAGAGTTCTTGTTTAGTATAATCAGTTGTTTGATCTTGAACTGGAAAATCGATAAGGAATATCCGTGGTTAAAAAGTAATCTTTCTGATGGTAAACGACTACTGGAGAAAAATCCCCGATTATTCGTATATACCAGGCAGATATTTATACATAAAATCAAAGATTTCTTACTGAATAGAAGTGACGAAATCATGATCTTCGCTTTTGTTTCGCTGAAAATGGTTGCATATTACGGAAATTATACCCTCATTATCACAAAAATAAATCAAATCATCTCCACCGCTCTCGACAACGTCAGTGCGGGTGTAGGACAATTGATTGCCGAAGGAGATCAGCAAAAGATTATGAAGGTTTTTTGGGAACTTACAGCTATTCGCTATTTTATAGCAGGTGTAGTCGTTTTTGGTCTTTTTCATCTGTTGCCGCCTTTCATCACTCTCTGGTTGGGATCGAAATATTTACTTGGCCAGAGTGTACTAATCCTTTTAATGATCACTGTCTTTGTTATGCAAACACGGGGAGTGGTAGATATTTTTAATCATGCTCATGGCCTATATGCCGATGTCTGGACTGCTTGGGTGGAAGGTGTTGTGAATCTTGCGGTCACTATCACTGCTGCTTATTATTTGGGTATAGCAGGAGTATTACTGGGTAAAATAGCCAGTATCTTGCCAATCATTGTTTTTTGGAAACCTTATTATTTGTTTTCTACCGGTTTTAAGCTTCCGGTTAAAGTTTATTGGAAGCAGACAATCCGTTATTATTTTTTATTTGCTGTTGGTTTTTTTCTCTTTACCTTGCTAAGCCGATGGGTTCCTTTCAAGCCAGAAAGAAATTTTGGTAATCTGATCGGGTATGCTTGTTTGACGGTGCTCCCTTTTACTTTCTGTTATTTCTTCTTATTACTGTTTGGTGCTACAGGAATGAAAGATTTTTTAGGCCGGTTTTTCCAGCTTGTACAATTATTAAAAAATAAATTTTGCAGATAATGAAAAAAGTATCAGTTATCACAGTTAACTACAATAATGCGGATGGCTTGAAAAGAACGCTTGAAAGTCTTTTTGCTCAAACTTTCACTGATTATGAATCAATTGTAATAGATGGCGGATCAACTGACGGAAGCCGGGAGATAATCGAAAACTTTGCTGATCGGATTATGTATTGGGTGTCGGAACCCGACGGAGGTATTTATCATGCAATGAATAAAGGTATTCGTCAAGCCACAGGTCTTTATTATAATTTTATGAATTCGGGTGACCTTTTTGAAGATCCGACGGTCCTGGAAAATATATTCGCTTCTGATCCTACCGAAGATATTTTGTTTGGAAAGTATGCCAGTGACCGTCACCCGAAAGGAGTTGCCTATCCGACTCCTATCACAATGTTGACTTTGTACAAGACGCATCCGAATCATCAAGCTTCTTTTTTGAGGTGGACACTGTTTAATGATCATTTGTATGACGAAACTTATCGGATTGCCTCAGATTGGAAATTTTTTATAGAGTGTCTGATTTTCCGTCAATGTAGCTATGCACATCTAGATGTAATAGTTGCCCGGTACGACCAGACTGGGATCAGTAGTGTGAACCAGAAACTTTATGAAGAGGAGCGGGAGCAAATACTTCATTTGTTATTGCCTGATAGAATCTATGCCGATTACATCTATTTGGGAGATGCCGATTCACCTCTTCTCAAACTCACTCCCTACTTCAATCGGACAAGGGGATTCCAGCAGTTAATTTATGGAATCACTTATGCTTTGATACGGTTTCGCTCACTTTTTGTCAGGGAGTTAGGACAACTGCACTAAAATCGCAACTAAATATCGTATTTTGTATCTTGTATGAATATTTACAAAACAACTATCATACTATCATTATTACTTAGTTACTATTGATTATCAATTTATTGAGTTATGATAGTCTCTATTCTCAACTATCATGCCTCTATCATACTATCATCTTATATATTTCTTTATTTGATTGATAATATGTTGTTTATGTGAATTATGAGCAAAAAACATATAGACAGATAGAAGCGGATTTTTATTAAAAACGACGTATTTCCCCGGATTAAGAAGAGAAACAGCGTATAAAATCCTGCCAAACAAGGCGGAAAAGTTGTCCGACATCCCTGTCACAGCTCTCCGAGACCCGGATCTCCTACCCTTCAACATACGGGTCTCGGTGCTCCGATATCCGGGTCTCAAGCAGCTTCTCAAGTTGTTTTTGCAAAAAAAAGGCTTGATTGTGTGATAAAATGTAGGGTATTAGAATTTTGATACGGTTACCCTATCAGGGAGTAGGAAGTCTTTTCAATTTATTTGTGGGGTACAGTCCCTAAAAACAGCCTACTTGAAATTTTCCACTTTTTACAGACTTTTTCCACTAATATAGGACAGAAGGTTGCAATAGATCCAGCAAACAGAAATACAAGAAATTCGTTTTGTATGCCTATCCCTGAAAGGATAATACGACCTCCTGATGTGCCAAAACCATGATATAGATAGATTGTGTATGCATATTGGGCTAACCAGATAAAAAAGCGATTGTTTAGTTTTAAGTTGACTAAAAATGAGGAGGAAAGAATACCAATAATGATTGATAAATGATATTTGGTATAAAATGTTGTAATATGCGGGTAAAAGAAATTCATTTGTTGTAAAACAATTCCTATAATAAGGCCCGCTAAATATATTTTTAGCATTACCGGGCTTGATAGTCTCTCTTTGAACCTGACAATACCTACACCGGTAAGGAAGAAAGGCGATAAGTAGAACGCATTTTTAAATGCAAAATAATTGGGAACGGACCTTGGTATTATACCTGTTAATTCAGAATAGCATAATAGGCAGGCTACAATCATAAGAATATACCATCTGGATATGGTATTCAGATATTTTCTTATGTCACAGATAGCTATGCCGATAAAAACAAGGAACAGGGCAGGCAAATACCAGTAGATGCTGTAAGGAAATATATAAATTTTCCATATATCGGGTAATACCATTTTGTTGTTTGTTCCAGGAATGAAATATTGGAGCAGGAAATATAAAGAACCGACAAATACCATCGGAAATAGTAGACGTCTGACCTTCTTCCTTAGAAAGATGGAAATATTATCAGCCTTTACGGGATGTAAAGCATATACCCACCCTGAGATAACAGTGAAGAGAGGCATTCGAATGTTTACAAAAAGATCGTATAGATATCTGAAAAAGGAATCATTGGCAACTTTCATTCCTCCTTCCGATGTAGAGCCGATAACGTGCCCCAGCACAACAAGTAAGATTGCAATTCCACGTAAAGTCTCTATGTGGCAGGATTTTTGTTTTATCATAAGAAACCTCTATCGGATTATTTTTTTAATCAAATCTCTAAGTTTTAATAGCCCTTTTCGAACCAAGGGTAAAGACTGGCCGTTTTTTATGTTGTACAGTACAGACTGTGAGTCAAATATCATCTCGAAGTTCTCAATGCATAAAACGGGTTTTCCTGTAATTTTATTTATTTCGATAGCTTGTGGTAAAGAGCTTTCTATAAATAATTTATATGGATTGAGTCTATATTCGTTTGCTTTATGTGAAGCATGACAGTTTGCTTTTTGCCTGGCTTCTTTGTTTGGTAGATCCAACATGACTAATTTGTTGTATTTAACCTTGTTAGCCTTTAACCATATTTCTGTTTCCGACCTATATTTTTCCAGACGGGAAGTTACCAATGTGCCAATTGGGGCACCTGGGATGAATAGAGGCTGCGCATGAAGAATAAAGTTTTTATATAATATACCATCGTCATTTTGTTCGGGTAAGGGATCTACACATAAAACACCGTCTATATCCATACAGGTTTTTCCCAATACGGTGTGATTCAGAATATTCCATTGGAAATAACGAGGAAGAGGAACGATATCAAAAGCATAATCAACCATATTTTCTTTACCGGGAATAGCATAAACGACACAATATCGGATGTTAAACTCATTTTCCAGATGTTTGACTTGTTCTTTACACTTTTGTATAGCCGACCCGGACGAAATGCTGTCATCGACGATCAATATCTTTTTGTATCGCCGGGAATCAAAGAACTGTCCTCTTTCTCCGGCTTTGTAGATATGACCATTGATAAATGAACCGAGATCGGTCACAGGCCTATTCAGATAAAGAGCCAGGAGGTTTGCCGGAAACATTCCACTTCGAGGAATGCCGACAACCAGATCGATATCCCTGGGAATGATATATAAGCGCTTTAATATGATCTGATTAAGGTCGGAGATACTTCTATAGTTCATAATGTCTTCTTTTGAAATTGTTCGATAATATTATAAATTTTCTGGACACTATGCCCCCAACTGTGTGTTTCTGCAAAACAGATACGTTCTTCTTTCTTTATCGGATCATTTATTTCTTTCAGGGCCTTGTCTAAGGCTTGAAGATATTCGTCTTTATTTGCCGGCAGATATGTATGTGCCGCAAAAATATCCCGCATGGTATGAGTACTGGTCGCAACAATCGGCTTCCCCATAGCCAGGTATTCGTCTATTTTTAATGGATAATTTCCGTTTGTAATATCGTTGACCATTTGGGGATTGATGCAGACATCGTAGCTATTGATATAAGCCGGTAAAGTTTCAACCGGCTTTTTGCCTAAAAAATAGACATTAGGGAGTCGGTGTATCGGATGTTGACTGAACACTTCGTCTTCCGGGCCTGTAAAAACAAAGCTGTATACAGGTCGTTCTTCTGCAATTTGTAAAAGCAGATCACTATCCAGACGGGTACTGTTGACTGTGCCGACATAGCCAATTATAGGATGGGGTATAGGCTTTATATCTTCCGGTATCAGCCATTTTTTCCGACCATCATACAGAGCAAGATTGACTCCGGTTTCAATAGAAAAAGTGTGACGGTTATATTGCCGGAAACGTTCGGCAAAGTGTGTAGAGTTTGCCAGGACAATATCAGATTTGGCGGCCAATAGCGGTTCAAGTCTCACCCCGTTCTTTTTCCAATAGGATTCTCCAATGACGAAGTCTCTGCAATAATAGATGGAAAGAGATGGGGTTAGGTACTCCTTTAAATATTGACTGCGATAGATATCCGTATCTATCAGATGTATATAATTATTGAAGTTCAATTGAGCCGTTATTTGACGGATATAGTCTGCTATTTTCCGGTTATTGATTCTGTTTATCCAATCGAATAGGCAAGTAGTCGGTAATCCTCCGACCGGCAAGACGCAAAATGGGCAGTCTGCAATCCACATATGTTCGTTAATTTGACGGATGGGAGAGGCCTGTTTCTTTATCACATCCATCCTGCGAGTCCAGGCTTTATTTTTATTTCCCCGTAATCGGGTGGAATAATCCATCGGGGTATTGATGTATAAAACCCGGTTATTTTTCGAGATCTCCAAGGCCGTATTTTTGATGGTACTGCCTATTTCGATATCCCAAGGTTGTAAGCTGGTAATGATAAAGTCGCGATTCTTCATGGTGGTGTTATTTAGATTTGACGGTTGATTGATATAGTTTTAACAGTTCACGGGCTGTCTGTTCCCATGAAAAACATTTGGCACGTCCGAGCCCATAAGCCGATTGTTTTTGATAGTATTCTTTATCCTGTTCCAATAAAAGGAGTTGGGCTGCTATCGATCGCTCGTTTGTCGGGTCCGTCAGAATAGCGCCTTCTCCTCCGATCTCCGGCATGGATGAGGTGTCGGACGTTATTACTGGGATGCCGCAAGCCATTGCTTCCAGCAAGGGGATACCGAAACTTTCCCGCAAAGATGTATAGAGAAAAGCGAAAGCACCATTGTATATAAAAGGCAAATCGGTATTGGAAATATATCCCGACAGATACAGGTAAGGGCGTATATTCTCCAAACCTGTTTCTTTTAGCATCTCATCTACAAATTCCGGTTTCAGGTCTGCGATTAATAGAGGGCGCTTCTCATTGGATTGTTGCAGATACGAATAATATGCTTTCAATGTACGGGGCGTATTTTTCTTGGGATCTGTATTCCCTAAGAAAAACAAATAGCCGGTTACCGGTATGTATTTTTGTGTGACTGTTTCTATGTTGTCCAACGGCTGAAAATGATTACTAAAACCATTATAGATAGCCATAATCTTGTTTTCCGGCAAATGAAGCGTTTCCCGTATACGGTTGCATTCGAAATGAGATACGGTGATTATTTTTCGGCATTTAGGCAAAATGCGAGGCACAACCAGACGCCTGTAGCACCTTCCCATATTTTGGTATAAGGATTTACTGCTGCCCTGTCTATTCTCCAAAAAAATAATATCGTGAAGAGTCAGAATCAGAGGAACCTGAATACGCAAAGGAGCAGTATTGCTTGTGCAATGGAGTAAATCCGGTTTACACTTATTTATCGCACGCGGTAATGCCCATTGTTCCCAAAGCGGATAGGTCGGACATTTCACTTCGATGATATGTACATTATCCGTTTCTCCCAGGCAGTGATCTGTTCCCGGACTTACAAGAATGAAATATTCATTTTCTTTATCGATCTTCTGCAGTTCCCGGACGGTTTCGAGGACTACGAAATCCATTCCGTGCTTGTTCGGGCGAAAAATGCGTTGTGCTTCTATTGCGATTTTCATTTTGTCGGGTTTTATATTAATTGTTGTCGGATGAATGATCACCGTGTACCGTATGAATAAATTTTTTGTTTGCCCCTCTCAGGCGGAAAAGATTGAGGAACATTAAAATGAACAGAAGCGGCAGGCTGATGATGGCTTTCTGGAAACGATTGTCCACCAGATAATCCGGTATCGCCATGAAAAATGAAATGATCAGTATGAATGTGATTCCCCACCATTTAAGAGATAAAGACCAATCGTACCAAGTTGTTACAATTGAAAATATCACCAGAAAACCAAATAAGATTATTCGCGGAGGCATCATCCATTGCAAAAGTTTGTCACAATAATCCCAGTTGCCTGAGAAGAAAGCTTTGGGGAGCTTCCATAAGCCGGAAAACAAATTCGTGAATTGTGTAGCGATCCATCTGCGTCGTTGTTCGTAGAACTGTCCTTTCTTTTCGATTTTTTCATCATAAGTATAAACGTCTTCCAGAAATTCGATATAGATATTCTGTGAAAGCAACATGCTTTCAAGTTGTTTATCCACTCCGACATGAGTCGCTTTATAAATGTATTGTATAAGCCAATCATAATCGAAAGCCATGCCGGAACCTATCAATGCGGAGGAAAAGCCCAGGCGGGTATGCCCGGAACGGAAAATGGAATTATTTATCTCTTCGCTGACCGCATCCAGAACGGCTGTATTGGTATTCCTGTTTTTGGCAACTCGATGTGTTTGTATGGCGAGGCAGCCGGAATAATAGGCATCGTTCAATTTATTCAGGAAAGATGCGTTCACGATGTTGTCCGCATCCATGATTACGACCATGTCACATTTTTCAGTTTTTGTACTCAGGTAGTCCATGGCGAGACGGAGCGCATTCGTTTTGGTACTTTGGGCATATCCAGCTTCCAATACTGTGATGGATGGTAATGCTTTGAGTGTTTGAACAGTTCTTTCCCGCATTTTGTCGGTTATCACGATAATCTCATACATATAGGAAGGGTAATCCTGTTCCAAAAATGAACAAACAGAATTAATAATGACTGCATCTTCCTGGTAGGCAGGAAATAGAACGACAAAGCGATGTTTCTTCCGGGCAGGAGGATATTTGTTCCTTGTCTTTTTCAGTGAAGCCAATGAAAAAATGAAAATATACAATACTGCTATCAGAAACAAAAGAAATACGATTGCATCTGCATATTCTATCAGTTTATCCCCATTGGAGAACCACCATTTGTTTATTTCATATTCAAAATCCATGCTATAATATGTTTGTATTGGGTTCTAATTTTGTTTGTCCTGTCAATTCATTGTCATACGATTTTCCTAAAACAAGAAAAGTCTGAAATATATACGCGATATATCCTGTCGGGTACTGCCAGAAAAAATTATTGCCGTATGCACTGAGCATGATACCCCATAGACCGCAATTCATGGCTATCAACATGCCTTTCAGCTCCCTGTTTCGTATGCGGAACATGATCAGATAGGCACTGTATGTAATGATAAACAATAAAATGACGATATGCAGGCATAATCCGACGATCCCAAACTGTACCCAAATATTGACATAGTGTGAGTCTGTCGGTACCTCGGTTGTAAAACGGTGGGAAAAGCGTCTTCCTTCTATGCCTGCCAACCCGACTCCTTCTCCGAATGGTTTATGAACCATATATTCGGCAAGTCGTTTCTGATTTGCTTTCCTGACCAGATAAGAAGCGTCTTTTTCCGGATGAAAAGCTGTGCGCATACGATGTATCTGCCGGTTTGAATCCCAAATATGTGTTTGAGCGAAAAAAATATAAATAAAAAGCAAACAGATTGCTCCTCCCACAATATAACGGATATTTTTATTAAGTAGGATAAACATGGCTAATCCTCCAAGTGGGACGATCATGGCGCCGCGTGTACCGGACATTATTAGTCCATAAGCAGCAAGTAGAGACACGAACCTGTAGTAATACCGGAGCTTCTTATTGGACATATAAAAAGATAAAATCATAAAAACGACTGCTGCCATTCCCATATTGGAACCAAAATTTCCAGCATCCGAAAAAATGGAAAAGTAACGGATTCCACTTGGTAAAAGATGTGTTTTATAGCTTTCACTTCTTATTAGCCAGGCATTTTCTCCAGCATCAAACCCTATATAACGTTGTATAAGTGCTTTAGCGATCGCTATCAAGGTGAAAATGGATAACAGGAATAATATTCTTTTGATATCCAACACTCTGCTTAATAGCAAGGAGGTTAATAACACCAATAGCGTAAAATTGTAAAAAGAATTGCGAGTATATACCCAGGCTTCTATGACTGCGGATGGATTGAACAACTCAAAAAACACATAGATCATCCATACAAGGGATATATACAGTAGTTTATTGTTGGCTCTTTGCCAGGGTATTTTCCCTCCGCATAAAGAATAGAGGAAAATACATACCAATAGAAATATAATAAAAGCATCCATCATCACACTGCTGTTTTGGATATTCACATAACGTAATATCCCGATGAAAAAATAGTTCAATGTAAATAGGGTTATAAATCCCCAGTAGGGTTTGTTAAGCACGGTAACGATGTAAAAAGTAAGAAAAGGAACTATCACGACAGCTGCCGCCATCAACCATATTTGTTGTATTAATGCATAAGCTAACAGTATAAGCCCTATAACCAATAGCGGATAGGGGCTGAAAGATTTAGTATCTTCTTTTATCCCTTCCATATTTATGATTTATTGGCTGTGAGACCGAATTGATTGAGCCGGAATGTCAGATTCTTCAATCCAGAATAGGGAGGAAGCTGGCCGGTAAAATCTTCTACAAATTCCCGTTCCGCACGGTTTAATAGCAAATAAAGAGGTTTGTCCTTGATCTGTTTTCTGAAATGTCCTAAAAGCTGGGTGTCACTGGTTGTCCATACCCGGCAGGCATCTGCTACTAACAGGTTGACTTGTGCTTCCTGCAACAAAGCAGTGGAGATGGGATAATCTCTTAGTGGAGGATATTTGACTATCAGGATATCGGGGCTTTCCTGTCCGTATGGAGGCTCGTAAATACTATGAATGCTATTGGCTTGAGCATATACCATCGATTGTGAATTGTAGTCTTTACCATAAGATATTATTTTGACAGTGAAACCCAAATCCTCCCAATATTCCTGTAAATAGGATGCAATAAAACTTTTTCCTTCCTGCTCTCCGAAGCTGATCAAATTAATGATTGAGGTACGGCCGAGTTGCAAGAATATATTTAATTGATTGCAACAATAAGCTGCGACAACCCTGTTCGAAGCCTTTGTAAATCCCCGGTATTTCAGATTGATGTGTCCGGTGAATGCTGCCAGAACCGGAAGACCGGTAAGCCGTCTGGCACGGTCTGCATCCCGTAGGGTGCGGTCCAGTAATTCTATCAGCAGATTAAATCCGATAATAAAAAGTATGCTACCCAAAAAGGCGGCTATAACCAGTAAAGATCGTTTACTTTTATCACTCAAGATAGGGAATGTCGGTTCGGAAATCAACCTTAGTGTTGCAGAGGTGAGCTGTATATCCTTCTGTTTCATTTTAGCCATGTTCAGTGCATGCAACATTTGCAGATAGGATTGTTCCAACACTTTGATTTCGCGTTGTTGCCTATCTATTTGTGTCCCGATGGGAGAGTAAATCTTATACTGTTCGTTGTAAACCTTTCTTCTTTGGTCCAAAACATCCAATTCGGCTTTCGCTTTTGTCTTCACGATCGTTTGCCTTAACCACTCGTCTACAAGTCCGTCGATTGCAACCCCTTCCTTACTTTCTTTATAGCTGTTTATCATTGTCGTCAAGGAGGATATTTTTTGTTCGGCGCTTCTTAATTGCTCTTTATATTTTAGAAGATCGGTGTTTTTATTTTGCATCTCTTCCGAATTGAATGTTTCAATCTCGGTTATTTTTCCATTGATCGAAGATATTTCATTCAGAGCTTGAATAAACTCATCATTGGCTTTCACCAATTTTGTTCGGATATTCATATATTGTTCCATTTTTTGAATGACTTTGTCCGCACTTTCGTGAGCCCTCCGGGTCGCTTCGTAACGGTTTTCAAATTCTGAATATGAGTTAGCTATAGCTTTGGTCTGTTCCGGATAGTTGATGACACTGTTTGCGACATTATAGTTGACTAGATTATCTTCCAGGCTTGACAGTTTTGCTTGCTGTCTGTTAAGTTCTTTTTCATAATAGGCAACGATGTCATTTGTGGTTTTATAGCGTATGTCTTCATAGGCGGCTCGCAATTCGTCATATATGAGTTTGATTGTACTTAGTGTGATGCCCGGGTCTGTTGTCTGGTAGGAAATTTCGATAAGATCGCTGTTGTCCAGTCTTTTTGCGGTGAGGGAAGACAGCTTGTTGTAGCTATAAAATGGCCCGTTGCCGTTAAGTATGCCATATAAGAAATTTTCAGGATCGTTTTTCATGTATTTCATGAAATTGTCGATTGTTCTTTCTTCAGAATCTTTGTCTACTAATTGCAGCAAGTCTTCAGGTATGATTTTTATTAGCTCTTGGTAATTTTTGGCACGTATATAAACATTGTCTTCATCAAGGTTGCCGTGGACAAGATTTATAGCGAGTAGTTTGATTGCAATATTTTTCTGTATACCTTTTTCCTGAGTCAACTTGACAAGGTTATCGAACATATTCTCTACAGATTTCCAATTGGCCGGTTGCTGATCGCTATTTAAACCTGTGTCGGAGACAATGCCGGTGTAGATTGTTGCTTTTACGGTGTATGTTTTAGGTATAAAGCGAGAAAAATAGATAACCAACCCCGTGACAATAACGGAGCCAAATATCAGTTGATATCGAATCCGGTAAAGGAAACGTATTATGTATAATGTGATATTCATTATTTTTCCTGGCTGCTTCTGTTGATAATCTTTACATTCGTAAGCATCTCCAATAGTGTGACGGCGTTATGTAAGGCGGCACGGCCTTCTTGATAGGTAATCACAGCACTTGAACGGCGTCCTCTTTCAAGAGAAAGGGCGGTAATATCTATTTTCCCGTTAATAAAATCCTGTTCGGATATTTTCATTTGGGCGTTGTACAACGCAGCGGCATCGGATTTCGCTTTTAGTGTCGCCAATTGCTGGAGTACATTGTTGTAAGCCTGTAAAATCATCAATTTTCGTTCTTCTACCGACATTTCATATTCGGATTGCAGTTGAAGATATTGTGCTTTTTTAGCCTTGTTTTTTTGTTTTCTACTCACCAAGTCACCGATCGGGATACTAACGGATACTCCTGCATTATATAAATTCTGGTTATTTCCTATGTCACTGATTATGGGATTTCCATCTGTGGAAGAAGTAGAATAGAGATTATTCCGACCGTATTGGTATGTACCATGCAATCTCAGGTAACTAAGCCATTCCCGTTGGGTGATTTTTCTTTCCGCGTTTACCTCATCCCGTTTCGCTTCATATATTTTGACGGAAGGATGTTCATAGACGGATTGAAGAAACACTGAAAGGGGAGGTAGTTGAACACGTTCGTAATCATCCAACATAGCCTGTATGGAATCGGAGTCGGACTTGGCTCCGACTTCTACAATTGTCGCATTGTCCGTATAGCTTTTGCGCTTTTGCGCCATGCAATGCATAGAGCTGAATATCAATAATAATATAAGTGTTGTTTTCATGATGTTCCTCCGTCGGGTTTAGACATTTTCCTCCTGAATAAAGGCTGTAAAAGTCCGGATGATTATTTTCATATCCAGGCTGAAAGAAAAAGTCCGGGCATATTTAATATCCAGTTGTTTACGCTCTTCTGGAGACAGACTGCCTCCATTCCCTCGCTTCTCAACCTGCCAAAGGCCGGTTAATCCGGAAGGGGCCATGAACCGTTCGATATAATTATCGGAAGTTAATTGTTCAGCCTCGTAGATAGGCAATGGGCGGTTTCCTACGACAGACATGTCACCTTTTAGAATATTGAATAATTGCGGAAGTTCGTCAATGCTGTATTTTCGAATAATACGGCCTACGCGGGTGACACGCGGATCGTTTTCCATCTTAAAAAAAGTATTGGCACGTTCTGTCGATTTATTTTTTAAATAATCATGCTCTGTCGTGCTAAAGTTATCGGAATATAGAAGGGAACCTGCCGATCGATCATTCACTAATGGTACCTGCAGTACTGCAGAGGTAGAGAGGCTTGGCCCCTCTACCTCTGCGTTATACTGATTTTGCGTCTTATATTCAGCCAATCTTTTATCTGCGTCAGGATACATGGACCTGAATTTATAAAAGTCGAATATTTTGTAACTGCTGCCTACCCGTTTGGATTTATAGACAATAGGACCTTTACTTTCCAATTCTATAGCAATAGCCGTTATGGCGAAAATGGGAGATAAGCATAGTATGGCCCCTAAGGATGCGGCGATATCAAAAGCCCGTTTCCAAAGAGGGAGGTGGAAAGAGTATAATCGGTCCGGCTCTTTGTCTTTCTTGTCACAGATTGCTTTTTTACTCAGGAAATCTTCTGCGATAGCGAGTAAACGGAGCAGCTCTTCTTTAGTTATGCTTTCTGTGATGACACAATTGACCCCTACTTTTATATATGCGATCTTTTCTTCTTTATCCAGGAAATTCGCAAATAAAATAATATAGGCGGTAGAATAGAGCTTTCGTAGTTTTTGGATTGTCTCCAAGTCTTCCCTGACATCGTCCTTTTCTAAAAATATGCAAAAGTTAACAGGATCCACATGTACCATAGCCTGACAAAACTGTGTAAGTGTCGGACATTCTACCACGCGTCGATTTAAGGCTCTCTCCAGCCTGCCAGGTAGTGAAGAATGATTTCCAAAGAAGATATATTCCATATCAGTTATTTTACAAGTCTTTTAATCCTGATTCTTAACTCTTCGGGATTGAATGGTTTTATTATAAAATCTTCAGCTCCTTCTTCCAGTAGGCGTATTCGTGTTGAACTGCTTTCTTCGCTCGATAATACTAAAATTGGGATGTGATTGAAAAGGTTGTTCCCTTTTAAATAACATACGAATTCTTCACCACTCATCTCCGGCATATTCAAATCAGAAATTATACCGTCCGGAATATTTCCCTCGTTCATCCATGAAATGGCTTTTACTGGATTTTCCATATACACCACTTGATAGGAGCTGGATAAATAGATCATGATGATCTTTGCTATTTCCGGCTTGTCATCAACAATTAGAATCGACTTCATTATTGGCAATTTTGCGTTACCCTACAATTATTTGACTTTAAAACTCGTTGGACTTCTCCACTATTGGCTTTATCATTGAAGAATGTATAAAATACAAAAAACTCTGACCCACCTTGGAAGTCGGGTAGAGTTAGATTCTATAAATTCATTGGAATAATATGTGTCTTTGTGAATATGCCAATGCAAAAATAGAGAAAACTTTTGAAAATTAAAGTATATTGAATAATATTTTTGTGAGAATAACGGTTTGCTTGAGGTTTTTCCGGTTTATTGTACCTTTAGTCGAAGTTTGGTTGGTGCTTTTTTGTCTGTTTCGCGTATAAAAAATAAGAGAGTGTGTCGAAACTATCCTGTTCCCGCGCCCCTCGCGGGATCGCATTAAAACCAGCCCTATAGAAGTCTGATTGATAGGGCCTGCCCTTTTGCGTCCCCGCATCAAGTGCGGGGACAAGGAGATTTTGACACACTCTCTTATTTTTATTCTTCAACTTGTACCTTTACGATCACCTTACGGATATTGCCCTGACCGATGCCGGGTGCATGGCCGTCTTCGGGGAAATAAATGGCGAACTGTCCCGGGTAGATCTTGGTGTAGGCTGTAGGACGGTCAATATAGAAAGCGATGTCTTTTTGCTCGTTATAAGGAGTCGATTCTTCCTGTAGCTCACATCCCGGTTTCCAGCCGATTTTCTCCACACCTAACAGGGGCATCTGGATGTCGATGTATTTTTTGTGTGTTTCGATAGCAGCATCTTTCTTTTCTTTACCGAAAATACTGACGATGCTTACATATAAACGAGAACCTTCCAGTTCATACTTACCATCTTCCACCTTAGAGAAGTCCGTAGATTTTAAATAGTCGAATGCTTGTTTGAATAGAGGATGCAGGCATTCGATTTTTTCTGTGTTGTTTAATGAATCAAGTATCATACGTCTTATTTTTTAATTCGTTCATTCGTTTGATCATCGGCAAAGGTCGTATATTCGAATGTTAAATAATAGCCCCTTTCTGCAAATAATTCTATTAAAATCAAAGAATATTTATTTAGTTACGAAATAACCGAATAAACCGTATCTTTGTTATACTAATGAAACAAATTTGACATTTGAACGCGATATGAGAGAAACAGAAACAAAGGTATTGCCTGTTCTTGAAATGAGTTGTGCCGTTTGTGCGGCGAGTGTGGAGAGTACGGTACAGGCATTGCCTGGTGTGGAGAAGGCAAGCGTGAATTTCGCTGCGGGTACGTTGACGGTGACTTATAATCCGTCTATCATCACTTTGAAGGCTATGCAAACAGCTGTACAGGCTGCCGGATATGATCTGATAGTCGATGCTGAAGATCCTGTAGCCATGCAGGAGGAGATGGCTAGAAAACATTATAAGATATTGAGGAGGAATACGATAGGTGCATGGGTGCTGTCCATCCCGTTAGCACTTTTGGGGATGGTGTTTATGCATATGCCGTTTGCCGACTGGATCATGATGGTGTTGGCATTGGCCATTATGGTCTTTTTCGGACGCTCGTTTTATGTGAGCGGCGTGCGGCATGCCCTGGGGGGAAAAACCAATATGGACACATTGGTCGCACTCAGTACTTCGATCGCTTTTCTGTTCAGCCTTTTCAATACTTTATGTCCCGGATTTTGGTTGGAAAAAGGGCTGGAACCACATGTTTATTATGAGGCTTCAGGCGTGATCATCGCGTTCGTGTTGTTGGGCAAACTGATGGAGGAGCGTGCTAAGAACAGTACGTCTTCGGCGATAAAAGGATTGATGGGGTTGCAGCCTAAAACGGCCCGTTTGGTAATGGACGGGAGAGAAGAAGAAGTGCCTATCTCGATTCTTCAGGTCGGTAATATAATCAGTGTACGACCGGGAGAAAAGATTCCGGTGGACGGAACTCTTTTACAGGGAAGTTCTTCGGTAGACGAAAGTATGCTGAGCGGAGAGCCGATTCCGGTGGAGAAAAATGCCGGTGACCGGGTGTTGGCCGGAACGATCAATCAGAAGGGCGCTTTTACGATGGAAGCGACAGGTGTCGGGGGAACGACCGTATTGGCTCAGATCGTGCAGATGGTTCAATCGGCACAGGGAAGCAAGGCTCCTGTTCAGCGGATTGTAGACAAAATAAGCGGTATATTTGTTCCTGTCGTCGTATTGCTTTCGCTTCTCACCTTTGTCTGTTGGCTGATGATAGGGGGAGAAAGCTATTTCTCGTATGCATTGCTATCGGCCGTCTCGGTGTTGGTTATTGCTTGCCCGTGTGCATTGGGATTGGCTACGCCGACAGCCTTGATGGTCGGAATGGGAAAAGGGGCCGAACGGCATATCCTGATTAAGGATGCTTTCGCTCTGGAAAATCTATGCAAGGTCGATACGATTGTTTTGGATAAGACCGGGACACTGACGGAAGGTGTGCCGGTTGTTACGGATTCTTACTGGATTTCAGACGACAATACCCGTTACTTGGACATTCTGTACACGGCAGAGCAGAAGTCCGAACATCCTTTGGCATCCGCTATTATCCGTTGGTTGGAAGATTCCGGTGCAAAGGTCTGTGAGACTGAGAATTTCGAAAGCCTGACAGGACGGGGCGTGCGCATTCAGGTCGAAGGGGCCACCTACTGGGTAGGGAGCCAGGGATTACTGGAGCTATTCCAGGCCGATATTCCGGAAAAGGCACGTAAGCAAATCGGACAATGGCAGGAGGAGGGGCAAAGTGTTGTCTTTTATGGTCAGGATGCCCGGTTGTTGGCTGCCTTGGCGATCTCGGACCGTATCAAGCCGACTTCTGCGGAAGCTGTTAAGGAACTGAAAAAACAGGGAATAGAAGTACATCTTCTGACAGGCGACGGTGTCCGGACAGCTGAACGAGTCAGCGCGGCATTGGGCATAGATCATTATAAGGCTGAAGTGATGCCGAACGATAAAGAGGAATATATCGTATCTTTGCAAAGACAAGGAAAGAAAGTGGCGATGGTCGGCGATGGTATTAACGACTCGCAAGCACTTGCCCGGGCGGATGTCAGTATCGCGATGGGAAAAGGAACGGATATTGCGATGGATGTGGCGATGGTCACGCTTATCACGTCTGACCTGTTGCTGCTTCCCGATGCGATCCGTTTGTCCAAACAGACAGTTCGCCTGATTTATCAGAACTTGTTTTGGGCATTTATATATAATGTGATCGGTATTCCGTTGGCTGCGGGCGTTTTGTTCCCGATAAACGGACTGCTGTTGAATCCGATGTTGGCGAGTGCAGCAATGGCTTTTAGCTCTGTATCGGTAGTATTGAATAGTTTACGGTTAAAATTCATGAAATAACAATTTAAAAATAGAATGATTATGGCAACAACAAAATTTAAGACGAATGCAAAGTGTGGTGGATGTGTAGCGGCAATAGGTGCAAAGCTCAATACGTTAATGGCCTCGGATGACTGGTCGATCGATTTGACCGATCCGAATAAGGTGCTGGAAGTGAAAGTTGATCTTGCTCCTGCTACTGTGATTGCAGCAGTAAAAGAGGCCGGGTTCAAGGCTGAACAGTTATAAGCGGATGATTGCCCGGCAACGACAAACATACGGTGAAGAGGTAGCCAATGTCTTGACACATGGCGCCGGGATGCTTTTGGGACTAACCGCTATCGTTGTTTTGATGATGGCGGCTATCCGAAGCGGCAATCCTTGGGCGGTCGGCAGTTTTGCCGTCTATGCCGTTTGCATGACACTTTCGTATGTGACATCTACATTCTACCATGCTTCGACCCACGCACGGCAGAAAAGGCTTTTACGCCGGTTCGACCATAGTGCGATCTATCTGCATATTGCGGGGACTTATACCCCCTTTACGCTGGTAGCCCTTCGGCAGGAAGGTTATTGGGGCTGGTCGCTATTCGCCATCGTATGGATTGCGGCGGTGGTCGGTGTCTGGTTGAGTTTCCGGAAGATGAAGAAGAAAGACCATCTGAAAACGGTTTGCTATCTGGCAATGGGCTGGGTAGTCATAATTGCCTTTAAGCCCTTGCTGCATGTCTTTCGTGAGACTGGTTCGATGGATGTTCTGTATTGGTTGATAGGAGGAGGGCTGTTTTATACGGTGGGCAGCTTGTTCTTCTTCCTGGACAAGTATAAATATATGCATCCTGTTTGGCATTTCTTTGTGCTGGGAGGGAGCGTCTGCCATTTTATATCGATTTACCTGTTGGTATAAAAGAAAAAGGAGAAAGCAATTGCCGCTTTCTCCTTTTTCTTATTACTTACATTCTTCCGGATGTTCTTTCTTATATTTCCGTTCCCGGTAGGAAAGGATCGCAATCCCTATTATGCTAAATAAGATCAGACCGCTGAATAAATATATTGCTTCCATTATTTACCTCCTTTATTTTTATAAAGTTTAAAACCTAACAACATTAAACCAATCGTTGCTCCGATACCTAAAAGCAAAACTAACAGTTTATCACTTGTTATATCCAACAACGTACTTAAAACAACTCCTGCAAAGACCAATTTGGCAATATCGATAAAGAAATCACCCAGTTTCTCATTGATGATTATCGGAGCTACCGATACTTGCACCGTTTTACGCTTCATAGTTAATTCGCTTATTGATTAATAATGACACAAATATAAGTAATATACCGGAGGATACAAATAATCCGGTAAAATAAAAAGGCGGACTTTGATTAGCCCGCCTTTTTGCGATATGTCTCGTTTCTCTATAGTCCGCTAAAATCCACTCCGTCGAATAATAACGAAGGAACACGCCAGCTGGAGAACGTGCGCGGGTCGTTGCCGACTTCGGCCAGGTTGCTCCACAAAGAAATCATGTTGCCTGTTGCATTCATTTCGGAGATGGGCTGTGTCAGGCAGCCTTTTTCGATTAGGAAACCTTCCACACCGTAGGAGAAGTCGCCGGTCGTACTGTTGCTGTTGCCGCCGTTGAAGCCGGTTACCAGAATGCCTTTATCGACAGATGCGATCAGACCATCCGCATCTCTATTTCCCATCTGCATGGTCAGGATAGAAGGGGAGGCGATCGTTTGTTTCATATCCATCTTATTGGCTGAATAAGTATCGATATAATAGGTTTTCAGAACACCGTTTTCAAACACCGGCATACGCTTTGTCGCTACGCCTTCGCCATCGAAATAGCGGGCACCGGATGCACCCACCATGTGCGGTTCGTCAATGATCGTCAGTTTATCACCCAATACTTTCTGGTCGATTTTATCTAACAGAAAAGAGTTTTTCTGCTGGATGGAAGAACCGTACAATGCATCGATTACCGGAGAAAGCAGGCGGGAGGAATTCATATTGTCCACAACCATCTGATACTTACCGGAAGCGACCTTCTTCTGTCCCAGCTTACGCATGACACGTTCCAGAGCTTTTGCACCCAAGCCTTCCTTAACCAGCGTATCATAATAGAGCGAAGAGTCGAACCAGTATGATTCCGGGCGGGCATCCCCTTCGCCTTTGATGCTTACGCTGGCAACCAAGCTGAAAGAGGAACCGGATGCTTCCCCTTCGAAACCATTGCTGGCAACCATATATTTGAAATCCTTTTCGTCGCTGTAGGATGAATTGGCCGAGATGATACGGGCGTCTTTCCCCATCATTTCGTTGCAGACGTTCATGGCCAGCGCCACTTTATCGTCCGGCTGGATCGAGTCGAATTTCGGATCGATCAGTTGCAGGTCAGCACCTCCTCCTTTATAATAGAGAGAAGCGTCGGGCAACGTGCGTGCCTTGTCTTCCGCCAGGAAACGAGTGGAAGCGATACCGTTGCGAATGAAACCTTCCAGTTCCTTTTTATCCAGACGGTTTGTGGAGAAGGAGCCGAAACGCCCGTCCACAAACAGATGGATCACCAAACTGTTTTCCGATGCCTGCTGCAAACGGTCCATCTTCATGTCGCGTATTTCGAAAGAACTGCTCGATCCGTTATAGATGCTTACACGTGAGGCCTGGCAACCGTTTTTCAAGGCAAATTCCATAGCCCATTGAGCCAGCTTTTTATTTTCGTTCGTTATCATGTCTAATAATTTATGATTTATGATTTATGAATTATGATTCCAGATTATAGATTCATGTGTCGATGATAAATCATAAATCTGAAATCATAAATCATATCAATTTTCTCCTCCTACTGTAAGTTTACTAACTAAAGCTGACGGCATCCCGCAAGTTACCGGGCAGGATTGTCCGTCCTTGCCGCATGTCCAAGTGCCGTTATCCATCTTGTAATTGTTTCCGACCATCGTGATATCGGCCAATGCACGAGGACCGTTACCGATGATATTGATATCCTTGATCGGCTGTGTCAGTTTACCGTTTTCAATCAGGTAACCGTCTTTCACGAAGAAGGTGAAATCGCCCGCACCGATCTGTACCTGTCCATTGGTAAAGCTGGAGGCATAGATACCTTTTTTCACGGTCGAGATCATTTCTTCTTCCGTCATGTTTCCGGCTTCCATGTAGGTAGCGCGCATACGCGGGATCGGCATCTGGCGGAATGACTCGCGGCGGCCGTTGCCCGTTGACGGAATACCGTAATGCTTGGCGCTGATACGGTCGTGCAAGTAGCTGGTCAGGATGCCTTCCTTCACGATATAGGTCTTCTGTCCGGCGATACCTTCGTCGTCGATGTTGACAGAACCGCGGTTGAAAGGAATCGTACCGTCGTCCACCACATTGATATGCTCGTTACAAACCTTCTTGTTCAGCTGGTCGGAGAAGATAGACGTATTCTTGCGATTGAAGTCGGCTTCGAAAGCATGGCCGATTGCTTCGTGCAACAAGATACCGGAGCCTCCGGCACCCATTACGACCGGCATTTCGCCTCCTTTAGGCTTGATGGCCTGGAACAGGATGGAAGTTTTTTCTACTGCCTCCTTTGCTACTTCGGCAATGATATCGTCTGTCAGGAATTCAGCCCCCATACGGAAAGCGCGGGATGCATACGAATTTTCGATCTTCCCGTTGTCTTCCATGATGCAGACCGCACCTAACGTCACCATCGGGCGATAGTCGTAGTACATCTGTCCCTCGGAATTGCAGAACAAGATGTGTGAAGTCGTGTCTCCCAGTGAAGCCATTACCTTATGTACCCGCTTATCGAGTGCAAAAATCTGATCGTTCAGTTTCTGAAGATACGGGGTCTTTGCGTTTACGGCGAGTTCGTCCCAGGGAGTCTGCACGCCATAATAATTATTCAGGATCGGTTCCTCTGTCAGGGCTGCCGGAGCTTTTCCTGCCGAGCCGGTTGCGATACGGGCTGCCGTACGGGCTGCTTTCAGCATCTCGTCGAGAGTCACGTTTTCCACATACGCATAACCGGTCTGATCGCCGGCCAATACGCGTACACCCATACCGAAATCGATATTGGAGGAAGCCCGGTTTACGGCTCCGTCCTGCAATCCTATGTTATTCCGGTAGGAATGTTCAAAGAAAAGATCGGCATAGTCGCCGCCTTTTTCAAGTGCTGCCGCCAGCACTTTCTTCATGTCGCTTTCACTGACACCAAAATGGTTCTGAGCGAATGAGATACCGGTAGCTTGATCTGTTCCATTTCCGGTACAACTTCCCAGGAATGAGGGAGCCGCTAATGATCCAAGCATAACCATACCTCCTGTTTTGATAAAATCACGTCTATTGATTTTCACGTTATAATTGATGATTTATAATTAATTCTTTAATTCCTTAATTCTTTAATTTTTAATTCCATCCTCCCTTGCCCATCGCATAACATTAGCAGGCGGGCGCTCGGCCAACAATTCTTTTTTCATGAAATCCATGTAAGGAGCCACATGCTTGAAAAATTTCTTGTAACCTTTACATAGATAGTTCAATCCGGGTTCGCCGTTTGCCGTATGGAGGAAACGGTTTTTGGGGCATTCGCCGTTGCAGGCAAACAAGTAATCACACTCCTTGCACTGAGTTGGGAGTTTTTCATATTTGTCTGCTCCGAACTTCAGTTGGCGCTGGCTGTACATCATCTCGGTAAGCGTCTGGGTATGGATGTTACCCAACTTGTATTCCGGGAATACGAAGTGGTCACAGGCATATACATCTCCATTGAATTCCATCACTCCGGCATGTCCGCAAGTACGTGCCAGCGTGCAGACACCCGGTTGCTCGCCTACCCAGTTTGCCAGTGTGGAATCGAAAAGTTGGATATAATAATTACCGACATCTTCTTTCAACCATTCGTCGAAGACCGCGCAAAGGAAGTCTCCCCATTTCCCGGCATCGACCGTGAAAGGGGCCAGTTTGATATTTGCATCCTGCTGTTCCGGCGAGGTGAGCAATGTCCCGTCCTGATGGAATCCGAGACGTTCCACAATCGGGGTGAACTGGATATAGTGGCAATCTATTTCCTTGAAAAAGTTATAGAATTCCAGCGGATAATCTACGTTATAGTCGTTGACGACTGCCATCGCATTATATTCCACACCATGTTTCTTCATCAGTTCGATTCCCTTCATCACCTTATAAAAAGAAGGAAGACCTTGCTTGTTACGGCGATATTCGTCGTGGAACTCTTGCGGACCGTCAATCGAGACTCCCACAAGAAAGTTATTCTCTTTGAAGAAACGGCACCAGTCATCGTTAAGCAACGTCCCGTTTGTCTGGATACAGTTGTCAATCTGGCGTCCGCGGCCATATTTGCGTTGCAACTCCAACGCTTTCTTGTAGAAGCTGATCGGGCGCATCAGCGTTTCACCACCATGCCAGGTAAAGAGAACTTGCGGCATCGTTTGACATTCCAGATATTCCTTGATGAATTTTTCCAGTAGCTGTTCGCTCATGATATGATTTTTCACCTCAGGATAAAGTTTCCCCTTCTCAAGGTAATAACAGTATTCGCACGCCAGGTTGCAAATCGAACCGACGGGCTTCAACATTACATATACGGGTTTCGCGAACGGGGATATATACGGACTGTTCATGGTATGTCTAAAACGATATTTTATTTAGTTTCGTATGCAAATGTAGTCTTTTTAACGAATGAATGTTTTTTTTCATCGTGTTTTTTTCCTGTAGCGGTTGTAATCGGTGACAAATCCTTCACAAAGCCAATTCGCGAGTGCCTGCCGGTTATCACTCAAGATGATTCGTTGCTGGTCGAAACTGTTCTGGATATTGCCTAACTCGACGAAAACGGAGGCCGGTGTCGTATGTCTCAGCACGTATAGGTTCCGTCCGTCCACCGTTCCGGTAAACCCTCGTCCCGGCTGGTGCTTCTTGTATTTATGGGTGAAAGTCGTCCGCATGGTTTTTGCCAGATGTTTGCTTTCGGAGTTTTTATTCTGGTGATAGAAAAAAACATCGGTCTGGTGTCCCTTGTTCCGGCTGTCCACATGTACGAAGATAGCTCGTTTGTAGGCGTATTTATCCTGCTTGAACAAGGAGTTTATCTTGTCACTTCGTTGTTTCAGGCGGCGAACCTGATTGAAGGGGATCGGACTGCCCATGCAGGTTTCCCGTTTGCTGTTCTTCAGGTATTTATCGTCCCGTATACCGTCTTTGGCATCCTGGATGATAATGTGGACTTTGGCTCCTTTCATCATCAGGTTGCGTGCCAGCCGAAGCACGATGTCATAAGCATATTCGTCTTCGTGCAACTCGATTTTGCCAATCCGTCCGATTGCCCCCGGATCAGGACCTCCATGTCCGCTGACCAGATAGAAACAGGCTCCTTTCAGTTCGGACGATGTTGCTTTATAGGAGGCCAGTTCTTTACCGAACAACGGTTCATAGTTTGCTCGTTTGGCGGCGGCTGAGACAGCTTCTTTTCCTTGTAAGGGGGGAAGCGTATATTTGACTCCCATCCTAAGGACGTTTCCCTTGCCTAATTTCTTTTTATTCAGCTCGATGAACTGTTTCTGATAGGCGGCTCCTGTACGGTTGTGACGTTTGAGGAACAGGGTGACGCCTTCGCCTTTCTTGGGAAATGCTTTCTCCTGGGCCTGTAACCGGTTGGCGCAAAGTATGGTGAGGAATAATGCGAATATGATACTAAGTTTGAACTTCATTGGTGATATGTTGCTAATGCGAACAAAAATAATGCTTTTTCGGGATTATGCAATACGTTGTTATGCAGAATCAGAAAAATATGACAATATCCCCCTTGAAAAACGTGTTTTTGACACCTGTTGAAAATCAGTGTTATAGCATGTATAAGATTATTAAAAAATATTACCCTTGCATGAAAATCTATTTTCTCGGGTATGAAAATAGATTTTCATGCCTGTGTGTTTCGATTTGGACGAATGGGGATTTCTGGGAAAATAAACAATAAGGCATAGAGTTGGGTAAGGCACCTTTCTCAGATCAAATGATTCATCGCCATGTATTTCCAAAGTGGGGCGACATGGAGCGCTTGTTTGATCCGGTCGTCGAGGAGTAATTCTTTTACTTCATCGAGCGTCAGGAGATGGACACTCAGGTCTTCTGTCGCTTCAAGGTGTTGGACTGTGACGGGTTCGACATCCGTGGCAAGATAACAGTAAGTCTGGTTGGTATGGGTGCTCGGATTGACACCTATTACCATCAGTTCGCTCCAATTTCCGTTGCCGTAACCGGTTTCCTCGAGCAATTCCCGTTGGGCGGAGATGAGTGGGGAGGCGTCTTCCTTTTCGCAGACACCGGCGCAAAGTTCGTAAGCCGTAATACCCAGGCCATGACGGTATTGGCTTACAAATACGAATTTCTGCTCTTTGGTGATTGCGATCACGTTGATCCATTCCGGATATTCGAATATATAATATTCGGGGATTCTGTTCCCATTCGGTAATTCCACTTCTTCCTTGCGCACGGTGAACCAAGGTTGGCGGGATAGATATTCACTTTTCAATACTTTCCAGTTTCTGTTTTTCGGAGTTTCCATATTTGTTGTTTGTTGGTATGTAATAAATAATGGTGTCCCGTAGGGGCGGGGTTCTACTCCGCCCAATGCAAATAACGTCCGTTTTGTCCGGGGTCAATGGATGGTACCAATATCCGGATTCAATGGGCGGATTCAATGGGCAGAGCAGAGCCCTGCCCCTACGAGTGACAATTATATAGTATGACCATGCCATCCATATCATCAATATAAATATGAAACGGCCGAGTTTGTAATAAATTGCGTTTGTTTCTTATCTTTGTGGCTTCGAAAGAGAGGAATTAGATGAATAAAGATAATAATTTCGGCAGGCTTTTGCTCCTGCTACTTATTGCGTTAGGTATCTGTTTGGGGCTTTATTACTTACCGGACCAGCTGTTCGGCATGAAAATAAAAAAAGTTGATTTGCTTTCCGATCTCAGGGTAAAGCCTGAATCCCTGTCTATGGATTCCTTGCGTATGCAATTGGAACAACCGGATACGATCCGGATAGATTCGGCCGCCATACGCGATTCGATCCTGAAAACGACAGGTATCGATTCTGTCGCTCTTGCGTTGCGCGATTCGCTTTATAAGGTCATGTATGCGGATAAGGGAGCCGATTCACTGGGAACGCGTATCGAGGATTACTCCGTCGGCCATATCGGTTTGAAGCGGTTCTTTGCCACTTTAAGAAATAGCAGGCAGGCGAGTCGTCCGGTGCGTATCGCCTTTTTGGGAGATTCGTTTATCGAAGGCGATATCGTGGTGGCTGATTTCCGTTCAGGAATGCAGGAGCAGTTCGGAGGACGCGGAGTCGGTTTCGTTCCGGTTATGTCGGTAGCCGCCCAGTTCCGTCCGACGATCGAGCAAAAGGCAGAAGGCTGGACTACCTGGTCTATGCTGACGGACCATTATCATCGGTATACACTTTCCGGAATGACGTTCGAACCGAAAGGAGAGAAGCCGTCTATCTCGGTTAAGACGACAGACCGTTATCCGGAGTTGAAAACGGTTTCTTCCCTCAAATTCCTGTATGAAAAGAATTCCCGCACACAGATGACCTTGGTTTGCAACGGCACGCAGGACACGATCCGCGAAACATTGAAACCGACATCCGTCATCACGCAATACGAACAAACAGGGACCTTCACGGAGGCCTCTTTCAGCTTTGCCGATACGGCCGGTTTCCGTGCTCTCGGAGTCGCGCTTGAAGATAATTCAGGGGTGATCGTGGACAATTATTCGTTGCGTGGCAATTCGGGGATGATCCTTTCGAGGCTGGACAGTGCCCGTTGCAGGGAGTTGAACGAGATACGCCCCTATGATCTGGTCGTTTTGCAGTACGGGTTGAATATCGTCAGTGACAGCGTTCTCCAGTATGGCTGGTACGCCAAACGGATGGAAGAAGCCGTACGCCACGTACGCGTTTGTTTTCCGGATGCCGATATCCTGATGTTAGGTGTTTCGGACAGGAGCCGGCAAGTGGACGGAACCTTCGAAACGATGCCCGCCGTATTGGCCTTGTTGCACGCACAGCGGCAGGCAGCCCGCCGCTCGGGTGTCGCTTTCTGGAATGTCTTCGGGGCGATGGGAGGAGAGAACAGTATGGTCCGCTTCGTGGAAAACAATTGGGCCAGCAAAGACTATACACATTTGAGTTTCAGGGGAGGGAAAGAGATCGCTTCTGCCTTGTTGAAAGCCATATTATTAGAAAAGGAGTTTTATGATGAAGCAGACAAAGTGGCTCGTTAATCTGTCGGCTTGCCTGGTTTTGATGGCCGTCAGTGCCGTCGGAGCAAAAGGAAAATTGGCGGGCCCGCGCGGGGCGAGGGAACAGGGGGGCCTCGATACGATCCCGCTCCCTTCCCGCATTTATTCGATCGGGAAGGAGGTCGATTCGATCCAGTCACCCTCTTCGCTACAGCCCTTCTTTGCCGGACTGGATTCGCTCAGGGCGGGGAAGGATACCGTATTGACGATCGTCCATTTAGGCGATTCCCATATACAGGCCGGTTATTATTCCGGTAAGGTGATGCGTCTTTTGCAGGCGCAGTTCGGGAATGCCGGACGCGGATGGATCGCCCCTTTCAAGTTGAGCCGGACGAATGAACCGGACGACTATTTCATCTCTTCTTCCGTCCGCGAATGGGTGACGGGACGCTGTATCCAGACCAATAAGAAATGTCCTGTCGGAATCGGCGGGATCGGTATCCAGTCCGTTTCGCCCTCCATCAATTTGGATGTCCGGATAGCGCCTAACAACGGAGCCGGCTATTCCTTCAACCAAGCGATCCTTTACCGGGGGGAGAAGGCCATGCCGATGTTGCCGGCCGGTCCGCTTAAAGATTCCGTACAGACATTTTTGGCTACGGTTCCGGCTGTCGCAGGTGTCCTGGCCGATACCTTCCGCATTTCTTATCCGGTTGATACGTTGCAGTTGCATAGTACCCGGAGGAAACAAGGTACGGATAAGCTGCTTCCGGCCTCCACCTTCAAGAATATTTATTACGGTTTCAGCCTGACGAATGGCAATCCGGGCGTCCTCTACCATTCGGTCGGTGTGAACGGAGCGATGTATGTCAATTACACAGACGAAGCCTATGTCCGACAGTTGGCCCTGCTGAAACCTTCTTTACTGATCATTTCGTTGGGCACGAACGAGACTTTCGGTCGCCGCTTCCGTCCGGAAGAATTCGGCGGGCAGGTACGCGCGTTTGTTTCCCTCGTCAAGAAGCAGATGCCTGAAACAGCTATTCTGCTTACCACTCCGCCGGAATGCTACAAGCGAACGTATGTCAATAAGAAGCGGACGTATGTCCGTAACGCGAATACCCAGCTTGCTGCAAAAGCAATTGTAAAAGCGGCCCATGAAGAGGGTGTAGCCTGCTGGGACCTTTTTGCCACTACGGGAGGGAAAAGTTCTTGTATCAAATGGCATAAGGAGAAACTGATGGGGCGTGACCGCATCCATTTCACAAAGGAAGGCTATCGCGAACAAGGAACCTTGTTATATCGTGCCCTGATGCAATCTTATAATCAAATGTTGAAAATCAGAAAAGATGATGAATGATTTTATAAATAAAATGGGAGAATATTGGTCTCAGCTCTCATTCGACAAACTTGGCGATATATTGACCTACCAGCACAATGCACCGATACTTTTCAGTAGCGGATTGTTTTTCTTCCTTTTTATCGGTTTCCTGATTATTTATATGTCGCTCAGGAAACACCTGCTGACACGTATCATTTACGTTACGTTGTTTTCCATCTATTTCTATTATAAGAGCAGCGGATTGTTTTTCTTTCTCCTGCTGTTTGTCGCGACATCCGATTTTTGTATTGCGCAGTGCATGGCCAAGACTGCTTCCCGGTGGGGACGCAAAGCATGGGTCGTCCTGAGCCTGTGTATCGACTTAGGGTTGTTGGGATACTTCAAATACTTCAATTTCCTGAGAGAGATCGTGGCTACCGTCGCTCATGAATTGGGGTATCAGTTAGGGAATGCCTCGTTGCAGAACATCACTTATCAGCCATTGGATATCTTTCTGCCGGTTGGTATCTCTTTTTTTACTTTCCAGACCATCAGCTATGTGATTGATGTGTACCGGGGCAGGATAGAACCCCTCCGGCGTTGGATCGACTATGTTTTCTATGTCTCCTTCTTCCCACAGCTGGTAGCCGGTCCGATCGTCCGGGCACGCGATTTCATTCCCCAGATTTATAGGAATCCGGTTGTTACGCGGGCGGAGTTCGGGGAAGGGCTTTTCCTCGTCTTGTGCGGGCTTTTCAAGAAGACGGTCATATCCGACTATATCAGCCTGAACTTCGTTGATCGCATATTCGATGCCCCATTGCTTTACACAGGGGTGGAAAACCTGTTGGGTGTGTATGGTTATGCTTTGCAGATCTATTGCGATTTTTCCGGTTATTCGGATATGGCGATCGGGATCGCATTACTGTTAGGGTTCCGCTTTAACGTGAACTTCGATTCGCCTTATCAGTCGGCGACTATCACAGAGTTCTGGCGGCGCTGGCATATCTCGCTTTCTTCGTGGTTGAAAGACTATTTGTATATTTCACTCGGAGGTAACCGGAAGGGAAAAATACGGACATACATCAACTTGCTGATAACGATGTTGCTGGGCGGTTTATGGCACGGGGCTTCTGTGAGTTTTATCCTCTGGGGCGCTTTGCATGGGGTTGCGCTGGCCGTTCATAAGTTTATGATGAACCGTTTCAGCAGTTTCAAACCGTTAGGGGCGGAAATGAAACCCTGGAGAAGAGTGATAGGGGTCCTGGTCACTTTCCATCTGGTATGTTTCGGCTGGATTCTGTTCCGTGCCGACTCGATGCAGACGGTAGGCGAGATGCTGACGCAGATTTTCACGAATTTCCATCCGGAGGTCTTCACGCAGTTTGTGATGGGCTATAAAGGTGTGTTCATCTTAATGGTGGTGGGGTATATCCTGCATTTCATGCCGAAATCGGCGGAAAACAGCTTGCAGACGGTCGTCACTCGCTCTCCTTTGCTTGTGCAGGCGGTGATGCTGGCGATTGCGATTTTTGTTGTCGTTCAGTTTAAGAGTGCCGGCGTACAACCGTTTATTTATTTCCAATTCTAAAGGCTCTGTTTTTCCGTTCGGAGCTTTCGTTGTGTCTTTTTGTTCCTGTGCTCGACATGGGATCGCATTGAACCGACTTCTTCTGCGTTCCCATATCAAACATAGGGGAGGACAAATGAACGATTTAATAAGTATCCGCTAAACTCTCGCTGCGAAGTTGCTTGTCGAAAGTATCCTTATCCAGACTGGTCGTGACATGGATTGTGACCGGTTCGCCCGGCAACAGATCGAAATAGTTGTCGGAGAAGAAATTGTCTATGCCGTCAAGGCTTAAAAATACGCCGCGTGCAAAGACATCGCTGCTGACCGTCAGGTCGTAGCCGTCTCTGGCAGGAACGGATGTGATCCGGATATCGGCTTTCGGGAAGTCGATGTTCTTATAACGGTCGAAGAAATAGTTGTTCGTGACGATCTTGCCCTCTTTTCCATTTTCGGTGAAGCGGGCGTTTACAAAAACTTCGTTCGGTTTCTTTCCGCCTAAGACATTTTTGACGGGAGCGGAGAACTGTATCTTGCTTGTGTTGGGGGGCAGTGTCACATTTTTCTTCTTTTCAAAAAGGAGATTGCCTCTGAGGTCCATCACACGGATATCGAGAGTCCCTTTTGTCGCTTTCAGGCGATCCGAGACGATATATATGTCCAGCGTATCGTTTTCGGCGATGGGAGAAATCAGGATGTCCTCGAACGCTTTCCTCGCAAAATAGTGCTGGGCCTTCCAGCGTCCGTAATAGTCGCGGCTCGACCAGGAGGCGACAGGCCAACAGTCGTTATGCTGCCAGAAAAGGCTTCCCATGTTGTAAGGCATCATGCGACGATGCGCCTCGATGGCGGTCTTGATGGCATCTCCCTGAAGGAGGATGCTCATATAAAGAGTACTCGGAAAGTCTTTGGGCTTACGATATTCGTCTGCTGTAATTTTTTCGATACGTGAATTGGCTACCTGGCCGCCACGCTGATGCGCCATCATCACGTCGGAGTAGATATTGTGATCCCGTTCTTCCGGAGCATATTTCAGTACGGATTGGTATTCGGGAAACGATTGGAAGCCATATTCGGAGAAGAAGCGGGCTTTGATCTTGTTGAAATGGGCGACGGAGTCGATACCCTGCCATACCCCCCAGTAATGGGCGTCGCCGTTCGGGTTCCAGTTGACTGTCCCGCTTTCGCATTTGGCGTCCGGATCGCCTCCGTATGGGGAGGAAGGGAGGTAGAACGTTTTCGGATCATATTCCTTTACGACTTCGGGGAGCAGTTTGTGGAAGAGCTCTTTGTCGTCTTTGCGCATTTCCTCTAATACGCCTAACTTCTCGTATTTCTGCATCCAACCCCAGTTGAACCAGGCGGTATGGTTCTCATTGTTGCCGCACCAGATAGCAATGCATGGATGGTTGCGCAGGCGGACGATATTGTCGATGGCTTCCTGACGGATATTCTCTAAACGTTCTGCTGTCATCGGATATGTGCTGCAAGCGAACATGAAGTCTTGCCAAACCAGAATGCCGTATTTGTCACAAAGGTCGTAGAAAAGATCATTCTCGTAGATGCCGCCGCCCCAGACACGGAGCATATTCATATTGGCATCGACCGCATCGAGGATTGTCTTTTCGTAGCGCTCGGGGGTGACACGCGGCAGGAAGTTATCCTGTGGAATGTAGTTGGCTCCTTTGGCAAAAAGCGGTTTGCCGTTCAGTTCGAAATAGAACGTCGTTCCCGCTTCATCTTTGTCGCGAACGACGCGGAGGCTGCGGATGCCGATGTGAGTTGTTTCCGTGTCGGCAATCTTTCCATTCATCGTGATGGTGGCTGTGAACGGATAGAGATGCGCTTCGCCCAAACCGTTTGTCCACCATAGTTTCGGATTGTTGATGACAAGATCGGTTTCGATCAGGTTCTTTCCTTTCTTTACGGGAACAGTTTTCAACCAGGTGTTTTTGAGACCGTCGACTTTAATTATGAGGGTTGCTTCCCCCTCCTTGTCGGCCGTTACTTCGACACGGGTTTTGATATCGGCCCGTTTGGCGTTGACCTTTTCCTGGATATATTGGATGTTGTCGATACGGGCATCGTTCCAGCCGATCAGATAGGCGGGACGCCAGATACCGCTCGTGACAAGGCGGGGGCCCCAGTCCCAGCCGTAGTGATACCCTGCCTTCCGGGCGAAAACGCTTACTTTCTTATCGAAAACGCCACCGTTTTCGGATTGGTCGTTACCGGCTTCGATCGGGTGCTTCAAGGCGTCGTAGTTCGGTAGGTCCGTTTTGATGGGAGAGTGGAAATAGATGCGTAGTTCGTTACCGTCCTTTTTCAACAATCCTTTTACGGGGATCAGCCATTCACGGAACATATTGTTCGCTTTCAGGATGCAGGAGTCGTTCAAATAGACATCGGCATAAGTATCGAGTCCTTTGAAGTCCAGGTCGATATTATCCTTGTCGAATACATCGGGAGCGACGTTTAAGGTCGTTTTATATTCCCAGTCTTCTTTGTCCACCCATTGCACGCTCCGTTCGTTCAGGCGGTAAAAGGGATCGTCGATGATCTTGTTGTCCATAAGATCCGTGTGAACTACTCCCGGCACAGTTGCCGGATACCAGTTATTGCCGCGGACCTGCTTGAAAGTCCAGCCGCTGTCGATGTTTTGTTTGGATACACCGTCCGCCATCGCCGGAGCTGTTGCCCAAAAAGCAAAAGCCAGGGTGATGGTGGAGGTTACAGTTTTGTAATGCATAATTATTTAGTTTAATGGCGTGATATGGCGATTTGTGAACCATATTGGGTTGTTATCCTAACAATAACAAATGAAATTGTGTTTTTGTCAATCTAATGCCTTTTTATTCTCTTCATTAAGCGGATTCTTTCCTTCCGGCGTGTAGAGATGGTCGATGCGGGAGGCATACGCTTTTTCTACTTTCCCGCGGACGATCTTCATCGTGCTGTTGACCATGCCGTTCTGTTCGGTGAATGGTTCCGGCAGGATAGCAAAGGCTGTAGGCAGCCAGCGGTCGGGGAAAAGGGCGGACAGATCGCCTCCCTTACGGAAACGGTCTATCTGGGATTGGATGATCCGGATTGCCTCTTCACGACCTTTATCGGATGAAAGATCAAGATGCTGATGTGCCAGATGCTTTTTCAGCCGGTCTTTGTTAGGGACGACGAGGGCAACGGTATAGGGACTTTGGTTGTTATATAGGATCAGCTGGTCGATGCAGGAAGAATGTTCGACGAGCGCCTCCTCGATCCCTTCCGGACTGTATTTCTCCCCGTCACTACCGATCAGCAGGCTTTTGAAACGTCCGAGGACGTAGAGCAGGCCGTCATGCCCCATATATCCCATATCCCCGGTGTAGAGCCATCCGTTGCGTACGGTTTCGGCAGTCGATACCGGGTTCTTCCAGTAGCCGGCCATCACATTCTCGCCCCGTATGACGATCTCTCCCTTTTCGCCTGTCGGAAGTTCTTTTCCCTCGGCATCGCATATTTTCAAATCGAGCGGACGAACCAGCACGCCGCTGCTGCCGAAGGTATGCCGGTGCGGGCCGTTGGTGGAAATTACGGGAGTCGCTTCGCTTAGTCCGTACCCTTGGTACATCGGAAGTCCGATTGCGTAGTAGAATTTTTGCAGGTCTTTATCGAGCAATGCACCACCACCGATGAAGAACTTCAATTGTCCACCGAAGTTTTCGCGGACTTTCGTGAAAAGCACGCGGTCGAACAGGCTCACGAGCGGTTTCAGCAGGAACCGGGCGCCGCGTCCCTTGTCTTCTCCGCCGTCTCCGTTATAGATGTAGGCCACTTTGAGGGCAAAGTTGAACAAACGGGTGACATGCTTGCCTTGGGCACGGATGCCCTGTTCGATATTCTTTTTGAAGTTCTTGGCCAGTGCCGGGACGCTCAGGATCAGGTAAGGCTTGAACTCTTTGATGTTGATCGGAATGTTCTTTAATGTTTCCAGCCCTGTCCGTCCGACTTGTACGGTTGCTACGGATGCTCCTTTCGACATGAAGATATAGAAACCGACTACATGCGCGAAACAATGGTCGAGTGGGAGGATTACTAATGTGCGCCATGTATCGTCGATATCGACACAAGATAGGGCTTGTTCCACATTTGCCGTGTAGTTACGGTGCGTCAGGATGACGCCTTTCGGGTCGGCCGTCGTGCCTGAGGTGTAGGTAATCGTTGCATAGTCGCCATTCTGCAAGGATTGTCCGACGGCAAGGAAGTCTTCCAGAGAATGAGATGCCAGATATTCTTTACCCATCCGGAGTACTTCGGACCACGATATTTCCTTTTCTTTATGTTCCGGCAGTTCGTCTATCACGATTACTTTTTCTATTAAAGGCAGTTTGTCCATGATAGACCGTATCTTTTTGAGCTGGTTTCCGGAAACCAGGATATATTTCACATCGGCATGCACAAGACGGAACTGCAGGTCGTTCGCTTCTTCGAGCTTGATGGATAGCGGGACGTTGGTTGCGCCGGCGTAGAACATGGCCAGTTCGCCGATGATCCATGCATTACGGCCTTCCGAAAGGAGCGCCATATTGTCGCCCTTCTTCACTCCGAGAGCGATCAGTCCGGCACCGGCAGTATAGACTTGTTGCTGAACTTCCTTATAAGTGGTAGGTTCGAAGGCATTCGTGGTTTTTTCCCACAGGAAAGGGTTATCAGGATATCGTCTTACTGAACTTTCGAAAAGGTCTATAATTGTCTTCTTCATATTTAATTTATTTTTGTATTTGTACTTTCCCGATCTCATCTAAGTAACCGCAAGCCGTTTCTACTGTCGGTACGTTTTTGATCACGATACTGCGTTTCCCGTTTTGTTCGCGAAGTGTGCATTCACGCGGATGCTTTTGGATGAAGCCGAGTAGTTTGTCGAAAGCTTCGCTCTCATAATAAGGACTTTCGGGATTGGTGACGAGAAAGATGCTCATCTGTCCTTTTTTCAGAATGACTTTTTCCATACCCAACGTCTTTGCCATACGGCGAAGGCGAACGACACGGATCAGCTCTTTCCCTTCTTTCGGTACTTTCCCGAAACGGTCTTTCAGACGTTCGGTAAAAGCGAGGATATCACGTTCTTCCTCCATCTTGTCCAATTCACGATAGAGGGAAACACGCTCGGAATCATTCGGGATATAGGTTGGCGGGAACATCAGTTCCAAATCACTTTCGATATAGGTTTCACGGACATATTCGCTACCGGTGTCGGGTCGCTTTTCGGTGGCATCAGAATATAGGTCGGCAAATTCTTCCGCTTTCAGTTCGTCAACGGCTTCTTCCAGGATTTTCTGGTATGTTTCGTAGCCCAAGTCGGCGATGAAACCGCTTTGTTCAGCTCCTAACATATTACCAGCTCCCCGGATGTCGAGGTCCTGCATGGCGATATGGATACCGCTTCCCAGCTCTGAAAAATTCTCGATTGCCTGCAAACGGCGGCGTGCTTCCTGCGTAAGGCTTGACAGGGGCGGAGAGAGGAGGTAGCAGAAGGCCTTCCGGTTACTTCGTCCGACACGACCGCGTAATTGATGCAGATCGGACAATCCGAACTGTTGTGCATTATTGATGATGATCGTATTTGCATTCGGCACGTCGATGCCACTCTCTACAATGCTCGTAGCGATCAGTACGTCGTATTCGTAATTGACGAAATCCAGAATAATTTTTTCCAGCTTGTCCGGCTCCATCTGTCCGTGGCCGACGGCGATACGGGCATCTGGCACTTCACGTTTGACAAGCGCCTCCATTTCATAAATATTTTGGATGCGGTTGTTGATGAAAAAAACCTGTCCGTTACGGCTCATCTCGAAATTGATGGCTTCGCGGATGATGTCCGGGTTGAAACGTTCCACCTCTGTTTGAACCGGGTAGCGGTTGGGCGGGGGAGTCGTGATGCTCGACAAGTCGCGGGCTCCCATCAGCGAGAATTGCAGGGTACGGGGAATTGGCGTGGCAGTCATGGTGAGCGTATCGACGTTGGCCTTCAGCTGTCGTAGTTTTTCTTTGACGGATACGCCGAATTTCTGCTCCTCGTCAATAATCAGCAGGCCGAGATCTTTGAATGTGACATCTTTTCCGACGATGCGATGGGTACCGATGATAATGTTGATCTTTCCTTCCTTCAAGTCTTTCAGGGTTTCTCTTATCTCTTTAGCCGTACGTGCCCGGCTGATATATTCGATCCGGCAGGGAAAATCTTTCAACCGTTCGGAGAATGTCTGATAATGCTGGAATGCTAACACCGTAGTCGGGACCAGTACGGCAACTTGCTTGTTGTCCGAAACAGCTTTGAAAGCGGCGCGGATGGCAACCTCTGTTTTTCCGAAGCCCACGTCTCCACAGATCAGGCGGTCCATCGGACGGTCGTTCTCCATGTCGGTTTTGACATCGGCTGTTGCTTTCATCTGGTCTGGGGTATCTTCGTAGATGAAGCTGGCTTCCAGTTCGTGCTGCATGAAGCTGTCCGGACTGTAGGCGAAACCTTTTTCCTGTTTCCGTTTGGAGTAGAGGAGGATCAAGTCGCGGGCGATATCTTTTACTTTCGACTTGGTACGTTCCTTCATTTTCTCCCAGGCTCCTGTTCCGAGCTTGCTCAGCTTGGGCGGTTCTCCACTGTCCTTACCTTTATATTTGGACAGTTTATGGAGAGAATGAATACTGACGAATATAATGTCGTTGTTCTGATAAATCAGCCTGATGGCTTCCTGCATTTTTCCGTTCACTTCGGTACGGACCAGCCCGCCGAATTGTCCGACACCATGATCGATATGTACGATATAGTCACCGGTCGTGAATTGGTTCAACTCCTTCAACGACAAAGAGAGCTTTCCGCTTCTTGCCTTGTCGCTTTTGAGGTTGAATTTGTGGAAGCGGTCGAACAACTGGTGATCCGTGAAAAGACAGACACGCAAAGTCTCATCGGCAAAACCTTCGTGTATAGTTTTGTTGACAGAAGTAAAAGGTATATTGTCTCCCCGATCTTCGAAGATGGCCCGGATACGGGTTGCTTGCTTTTCTACATCGCTCAGTATATATAATGTATAGCCGTTTTCTAAATATTTATGGAAAGATTCGCTTACTAAATCAAAATTTTTATGATAAATCGGTTGTGCTTCCATTGAGAAAGTCAGGGTGGCATCGGCTACTCCCGTCACCCGCGTACCGAAATGGAGCCGGCAGAAACCAAGTGCCGTACGTAAAAAATCCTCTCCGGTAATCAATTTGGCTCGTAGTTGTTCGATGTCGGCAAATGATTCTTCGTCTCCGATGATCGGCTCTTCATTCCAGATACTGCCGATACGCTCTTTTACCCATGCCAGATCTTTGCTGGCGAGTAGTGTCTCGGACGGCAGTGAATCCAGCAGGGACGAGTTGGTCCGGTTTCCTTTTGTCATTTCGGGCACGATATAGATACTGTCCAGTTTTTCTTTGGAGAGCTGTGTCTCTACATCGAACGAACGGATCGTCTCTACCTCGTTTCCAAAGAAGTCGATACGATAGGGAAATTCATACGAGAACGAGAACACGTCTAAGATACTGCCACGCATCGCATACTGTCCCGGTTCATAAACGTAATCTACCTGTTCAAAACCGTATTCGTCCAGTACGTCGGAAACAAACATATTGTCCAACTTCTCACCGACACTGATCTTCAGTGTGTTTTCTTTCAGGACCTCCCGCGAGATCACTTTTTCTGCCAATGCATCCGGATAGGTGACAATGACGAAAGGAACAGTTGGATCTTGCAATGTGCTGAGAACTTCTGTCCGCAGAATTTCGTTGGCAGGGTCTACATGTCCGTATTTGATAGCACGCCGGTAGGCAGAGGGGAAGAAGTAGATTCCGTCGCCTCCGGTGAGCTGCACCAGGTCATGATAAAAGTAACCGGCTTCTTCCAAGTCATTCAACACACACACGTAGCTCCCCCTTCTTTTAAAAAAAAGAGAAGCTATTGTCATTGCGGCCCCTGAACCGTTCAGCCCTTTCAGAAATATATTGCGGGACGTTTTGCTTTTTAACAGGGTATTTAATGCTGCCACTTGCGGATGGGCGGCATATTGTCTAAGTAAATCTTGTACCTCCAATGTGATATGTTCTTTTCGCAAAGGTAGAGTTTTTGTTCAAAATAGTAGATATGCGTAGTATTAAATCAATTAAAATATGTACCTTCGCCCTACAAATTTAGAAGGATTATGTCAGACAGTATTGTTATTATTCCCACGTATAACGAGAAGGAGAATATAGAAAATATTATTCGGGTTGTATTTGGGTTAGAGAAAGAATTTCATATTTTGATTATAGATGATGGATCGCCCGATGGTACGGCAGATATTGTAAAACGGTTGCAAAAAGAGTTCCCCGAACGCCTTTTCATGGTAGAACGTAAAGGTAAGTTAGGTTTGGGTACGGCTTATATTTGTGGGTTCAAGTGGGCTATAGAGCATAAGTATGATTTTATATTTGAAATGGATGCAGACTTCAGTCATAATCCGAATGATCTTCCTAAATTATATGCGGCTTGTACGGAACAGGGTGGTGATGTCGCGGTCGGCTCTCGCTACTGCAACGGTGTGAATGTCGTGAACTGGCCATTAGGACGTGTGTTGATGTCTTATTATGCTTCCGTATATGTCCGTTTTGTTACCGGAATGAAAGTACAGGATACGACAGCCGGTTTCAAATGCTATCGTCGAGAGGTGCTTGAGATGATTGATTTAGACCGTATTCATTTCAAAGGATATGCGTTCCAGATAGAAATGAAGTTTACGGCGTATAAGTGTGGTTATAAAATTGTGGAAGTTCCCATTATCTTTATCAACCGTGTATTAGGCACTTCTAAGATGAACTCCTCTATCTTCGGGGAGGCACTGTTTGGTGTATTAAAATTGAAATGGTGGAGTCTGTTTCGTAAATATCCCCAAAAAGGAAGCCGGAAAGCAATTACCGGATAATATATATGAAGCAAAAGGGGATTTTGACACACCTCCTTTTGCTTTATATATGCTATTTTTGTTATTCTTGATTCAACGCTTTCAAGGAGAAATAGAAGGTGGTGCCTTTCCCTTCTTCGGAATCGAACCACAGCTTGCCGCCGAGCTGTTCGATAAAGTCTTTGCACAGCATTAGTCCCAAGCCGGACCCCTTTTCGTTATTCGTCCCATAAGAAGTAAAATGAGTGTTTTGCTTCAGCAGCTTACCTTGGTCTTCCTTTTTGATCCCTTTACCCGAATCTTTCACACTGACAACAACAAAATCCCCGTCTGTTTTGGTTGATACCGCAATCACCCCTTTTTCGTAGCTGAACTTGACTGCGTTGGAAACCAGATTGCGGACGATTGTCTTTACCATATCGATATCTGTCGATCCCATCAGTTCTTTATCCAGACCTTCAAGTGTGATGGATATGCCTTTCTGGGTAGCCATCGGAATAAATATCTCGGCAGTGCTGTTGACTATGCTGTTGATGTCGACTTGCTGTCTGTAAATATTCTGTTTGTTCAGGCGGTTCTTCGCCCATTTCAAGAGGTTGTCGAGAAGTTGGAATATCTCTTCCGATGTCTTGTTCATCATCTGAAGCATTTCGTATACCTCGTCGCTAACCTGATTCTTATCGACCATCATCAGGATGGCATTATTCATCATCTTCAAAGAGCCGAGTGGAGAACGCAAATCGTGTGCAATAACGGAATAGAGCGTGTCGCGGGATTCAATCGTGTTTTCAAGTTCCTGCTTGATACGTTTAATACTGAACAGTTCGTAACGGTGGGCGACACGTTTCACCAATTCTTCCCGTTGAAAAGGTTTTGTTACATATTCTGTTGCCCCCAATTGATAACCTTTTACAATACTTTGCATATCACTCAAGGCTGACATGATAATGACAGGAATGTTGTTGGTCTCCGGATTGCTTTTCAAATGCTGCAGTACCTCATATCCGTCCATCTCCGGCATCATAATATCGAGCAAAATAAGATTGGGATGCCTTTCCTGGGCAATGCGTAGCGCTTTAGCTCCGCTGTCTGTCGTCAGTAGCGTATAACCTTCTTTTTTCAGTATCGCTTGCACAAGCATAACGTTAGTTGGCACATCGTCTACCACTAATACAGTATATTGTGATGCTAAGTTTTCCATTCGATTCTGTACTTTTCTTGATATTCAAATACTATCAATGATACAAATGTATTTAATTCTGTCGATATAATCGTCTTTTTCCCTAAAATAAATTCCATTTCTGAAAAATATTTCTTTTATATATTAAGTGTACACAGCTAAAACGCTTGATATAGGATGAGATGGGGCTTTTTATTGAAATTATTCTTTAAGTTTGCACCATGAAAGTGAATTTGGTTCTTTTAGCACTCATATTAGCCGGGTGTCAGCCGGAAATGCCTGTAACATCTTCTATTCTGGTAGAGGGGGATGGTTTGACAATACCTGTGAATAAGGAACTGTATGGTTTGACCATTGAGGAAATCAACCATGCGGTGGATGGCGGTATTTATGCGGAACTGATACAAAACCGGAGCTTTGAAGATGGAGTTCCTCCCTTGAATTGCCCATACGATCCTGTCCGCCGGGTTCTGACTACCCCGAATGGATGGGTTATTCCCTTCTTACGTTCTGATTCGGTGCCGGGGTGGCGCCGCTTTTCTGCGACGTCTTATATGTATCCCGACACTAAGGAATTGATTAATGACAAGAACCGGCGTTCCCTGCTGGTTTCGGTGTCCGCTTCAGCCGAGTCGGGAAAAGGAGGTGTCATCGCCGAAGGATATGGAGGGATACCGCTTCGGAAAGGCGAGAAATATGATTTGTCTTTTTATATGAAAGGCGCTTCTATGGTTCCGAAAACTGTAAGCCTGACTTTAGCCGATTCTACCGGTGAGACAACCTTCAGCGAAGTGTTCCGGGTGGCACCAGCCTATGAATGGAGGAAGTACAGGCATACTTTTACTGCAACCTCGAATACGAATAAAGCCGTGCTGGCGATAACGACTGACAGCTCGGCTGTTTTCTGGCTGGATGTCGTTTCCCTGCTTCCACAAAAGACATGGAAAGGCCGTCCGAACGGATTGCGTCCGGAACTGATGGAGCTGATTGCAGCATTGAAGCCTGCGTTCATTCGCTTCCCTGGCGGAAGTTTTGTAGAAGGATATACGGCCGGGACCTATCCGGTTTGGCGTGAGACGGTAGGAGATATTGCCGAACGTAAACATTTTTGGAATGTATGGGCATACGGTACGACAAACGGTGTCGGCTATCATGAATATCTCCAGATGTGTGAAGATTTGGATGCCGAACCAGTCTATGTCATTAATAGCGGTGTGACCAACCAAAGCCGCCGTCCGCGTTATGAAGATATAACGGCGATGGGGAAATTGGTACAGGATGCCTTGGACGCTATCGCTTATGCCAATGAACCGGCCGATTCCGTTATGGGAGCCTTGCGGGCTGCTCATGGACATCCGGAACCTTTCGGATTGAAGTATGTGGAGATCGGCAGTGAAAATTACGGACTGGAATATACCAAGCGTTTCGAGTTGTTTAAAAAAGCGATCCAGGAGGCTTATCCGGACATTACGGTGATAAGTAGTTCTGACGTAAGAGGGAAGAGCAGGAATGAATGGTCGGATACTCATTTTTATTCGAGTGAATCATTTTTGATCTCTAATCACAACCGTTTTGTTGCCGGACGGTATACGCGCCGGATGCCTCCTGCCTTTATCGGAGAATTCAGCTTGTCCGGCGGGGCTGCTCCCGGAAGTTTACGAGCTGCCATCGGGGAGGCTTGCTTTCTTGCAGGAGCAGAGAACGGACAGGAGATCGTGAAGCGTTTAGCTTATGCCCCGGTTTTGGGGAATACGAAATACAAGATGGATCGTTATCCGGCTATCTTTTTTGACGGTGAACAAATCGCTCTTTCTCCTTCTTACCATCTATTGCAAATGTTTGGCAGCAACAGGGGAGACGAGGTGTTAAAGACTGAAGTCCGCACCTATCAGAAACCCCAGGTTACCTTCGGACGTGCCGGTATCGAAATGTTCGATAATAGCTATGAGTTTAAGGAGGTGAAAATAGATAACTTGCCGGTTAAGGAAGGGACTGTCATGACCGGAGGCTGGACAGTTGGACAGGGTACGTTGATACCGGTTGCAAACAGGTGGAACTACATTCTTTTAGGTGATCCGTCTGCCTATGACTACACCTTCTCGGCGGATATCAGGAGGACGAAGGGGAGTGGACAAATCCAATTCCGTGTGCGTGACAACGGGTTGCCCGGAGAACAGAATGACTATATCGGATTGACGATCGGTTCTGGTGCTGTCGAGTTCTACCGCCAGGCGGGAGGAGTGAGGGACACGTTGCGTACACCTGTCCTTTATCCCTTCCAAAGCAATCGTTGGTATAATGTGAAGATCGCTTGCAAAGGCGAACAAATCGGTTGTTTCGTGAATGACACGCTGGTCCATGAGACGATACTTCCCGGCATACCTTCATTGGTTTCCACTGCAGCGCTGGATAAGGAAACGCATATGATTATACTAAAAGTGATCAACACGACCCAGCACGAAGAGAAAACGGAACTGAACTTGCAAGGTGTCAGTGTCAAAAATACGGCGGAGATTATTCAGCTCACAGGAGATCCCGAAGCGCGTAACACCTATGACAAACCTGATGTGGTCGTACCGAAGACAAAAGAAATATCCTTCTCATTGAGTGGTCCCAGAGTATACAATTTTCCTCCGAACTCGATTACGATAATGAAACTGAAGATCGACTGATGGGATGACAGGCATCGGACTCAAAACCGATGCCTGTCGCATATCCAATCGATGCTTGTCCGTTAACTATCGGATGCTACCGGATAAAATAAGAAAGGCTGCCTCTTATTCTGAAGCAGCCTTTTTCTTTTGATATCGTATTGATTAATGGACTAACATTTTAGGAGTGATCTTGACAAACTTATCGGTGTCGGCTTTGCGGAGCTTCACGCTACCGTCGTTCCAGTTTGAAGGCCAACCACCAATGATATGCCCCAGGAATACCACCTTGATCTCATGCAAGCCTTTCGACAATGCAGCCGAACTGTCGTGGCGGGAGAAGCGTTTCACTTCACCACCGTTGTTCACTAACAATTTGCCGTCGATCCATACTTCTTCGTTATCGGATGAAATATAATAAACGCCGTCTTCAGGAATATTGACATAACCGGTTGCTATGGCAGCATATTGCTTGACACCGCGCATTGATTCGCTTGTTTTGACGACACTGGTGATTTCACGTAAATCCTTGATAACCGATTTCTTCCATTCTTTTACCTCTCCTAGTTTGGAAGAATTCAGGAACATACCGTCGGTCACTTGCATTTCCAATCCCGGAGTAGTCTTGGCAACCTCCTTAGCGGGAGCCAAGGATTGCTTTTCAACCGTGATTGTACGAGTTTTGCTCATCTTGCCGGAAGGCAATACGGAGCGAATCTTCAGAACGCCGGATTCTGTGAATTCGATCGGAGCGGAATAGACAGTTGATTCCGGCGTCGGTTCGGTTCCGTCGATCGTATAAACCACCTTGATCGGACGAGTAGTCTTGAATTCCAGAGAGGCCTTGTCGGTGAAAGCGACGAAATTGCATGAACCGTTCGGTTGTTCTGGTTGTGGAATATGGTAGTTGATGTTAAGCTCATCCAAACGAACCAAGGCATTATCCAAGCGACGTTCGAAGTCTTTATAATCCTTACGTGCCAATGGAGTCCAGCCTATTTCAGCCAATGCCAGCACACGCGGGTAGGCGCGGTATTCCAGCAGGTCTGTATTGTACATATATTCGGACCACAGATTTGTTTGTACCCCCTTGATCAAGTTTGCCTTTCCGGTAGTAACCAAGGTATCGGGTGTCGGATTGTATGCATACACCCTTGACAATGGATCATAACCGCCGATAGAAACCGGTTCGATCTTCGGGTCACCTTGGAACTGGTCAATGTACATACCACCACTTCCAGGAGTCATGATTGCCTCATGTCCCATGTTTGCAGCAGCGATACCACCTTCTTCACCACGCCAAGACATAACAGTTGCGGAAGGAGCGAGGCCGCCTTCGAGGATTTCATCCCATCCGATGATCTTTTTACCATGTTTATCGGACAGGTATTTCTCCATGCGCTGAACGAAATAGCTCTGCAACTTTTCTTCGGCAGAGTGATTTTTGTCGGCTTTCAGACCTTCCTCGCGAATACGTTTTTGGCAGAGCGGGCATTCTTTCCAGCTTGATTTCGGGCATTCGTCACCACCGATGTGAATGTATTCGCCAGGGAAAAGAGGAGCGACTTCGTCGAAAACATCCTGCAGGAACTCGAATGGTTTTTCCTTCCCGGCACATAATACGATGTCTTCTACACCCCAGATAATACGCGGAGTGGTCGGTTCGCCTTTGCAAGACAATTCAGGATATGCGGAGATCGCAGCTAACTCATGTCCCGGAAGTTCGATTTCAGGGACGATCGTGATAAAACGGTCTGCAGCATATTTTACCACTTCCTTGATTTGCTCTTGCGTATAAAAACCGCTATATTCCGTCCCTTCACCATCTATACGTTTGGAACCTACTTCAGTCAGTTTCGGATATTTTTTGATCTCGATACGCCAGCCCTGATCGTCCGTCAGATGCCAATGCATACGGTTGATTTTGAACAGTGCCAATACGTCGAGATGTTTTTTTACGTTCTCTACCGGGATGAAATGACGGCAAGGATCCAGCATGATACCGCGATATTCGAAACGCGGCTCGTCTTTCACCGTTACGCAGGGAGCAGTCCAAGCAATACCGCTCACGACCGCCTGGCTTTCGATTTCGGCAGGAAGCAATTGCATGAATGTTTGCATACCGTAGAACAAACCTTGCGGGGTCTTAGCCTTAACTGTCACGCTTTGTGGAGTTACATCCAATGTATAGCCCTCGTCGTTTACATCCAGTGCTCCATCGATTACCAATGTAATACCGTTTGAACCTGCCTTGTCACTGACTGTTATTTGATAGCCGGTGGCGAGATTCATTTGGGCGGCAAAATATTCAGCAACTGTTTTAGCTTCCGGAGTAGAGACGGAGAAGGCTGTGTTTTTGCTTAGTTTAAAACTACCCTCGTTTTGGACGAGGCTTACTGGCGTCGGAATTACATTGATACCTTGGTTATAAGGCATCTGTTTAGTAGGTCCTTCGCTGCACGACGCAAGGATACAAAGTGCGGCGCCTGCACAAAGTGATAAAAGTGTTTTCATAAATTATTTATGTGATTTGATTGATTTAGAAAGAAAGAGGGTGTGTCAATTTGATATCACTGGACACAGATGACGCAGAATACACAGACGGACGCAGATTTATTTTGCTGATAATTAATAATATCTGCGTTCGTCTGCGTTGTCTGCGTCCCATGAATACCGATATTTAGCACACCCTCATCGTTTTACCAAGCGAAGATAGGATATTCCTTCATGATGCTGTTTACTTTTTCGCGAACAGCAGTGATAGTCTTGTCGCATTCAGGTGCAGCCAGCACGGTATCGATCAATTCGACGATCTCGGCCATCAGCGGTTCTTTAGCACCGCGAGTCGTGATAGCCGGAGTTCCGACACGAATACCGGAAGTTTGGAAAGCCGAACGGCTGTCGAACGGAACCATATTCTTGTTTACAGTGATATCGGCGGCAACAAGTGCTTTTTCTGCAACCTTGCCGGTCAGTTCTGGGAACTTTTTGCGCAGGTCGATTAACATGCTATGGTTGTCCGTACCATCGGAGATGATCTTGTAACCTTTGTCCATAAATGCTTTTGCCATAGCAGCCGCATTTGCTTTTACTTGGGCCTGATAAGTCTTATATTCTGGTTCCAATGCTTCACCGAAAGCTACAGCTTTAGCGGCGATCACATGTTCCAGAGGGCCTCCCTGGATGCCTGGGAATACGGCGGAATCCAATAATTGAGACATCTTTTTGATCTCTCCTTTCGGTGTCTTCTTACCCCAGGGATTTTCGAAATCCTTACCCAGCAGGATGATACCGCCACGTGGACCACGCAAAGTCTTGTGAGTCGTGGAAGTTACGATATGAGCATATTCCAACGGGTTATTCAGCAGTCCGGCTGCGATCAGACCGGCAGGATGGGCCATATCGATCATCAGAAGGGCACCGACCTTGTCAGCAATCTCACGCATCCGTTTGTAGTCCCATTCACGGGAATAAGCGGAACCGCCACCTACGATCAATTTCGGTTTTTCACGTAAGGCAACTTCTTCCATCTGGTCGTAGTCTACACGACCTGTATCTTCTTTTACATTATATTCTGTAGCGCGGTATAAGATACCGGAACTGTTTACTGGAGAACCGTGAGAAAGATGGCCGCCGTGTGCCAGGTTCAGGCCGAGGAATGTATCACCGGGATTCAGGACTGCCAGAAATACGGCTGCGTTAGCCTGTGCTCCTGAATGTGGCTGTACGTTGGCCCACTCCGCATTGAAAATCTGTTTCAACCGTTCGATAGCGATAGTTTCGCTCTGGTCTACTACTTCGCAACCTCCATAATAGCGCTTACCGGGATATCCTTCAGCGTATTTGTTGGTTAGACAGCTACCCATGGCTTGCATCACCTGGTCGCTTACAAAGTTTTCGGAAGCAATCAGTTCAATGCCTTTCAGCTGGCGCTGATGTTCCTTCTCAATGATGTCGAAAATGATATTGTCTCTTTTCATTACATGTAAAATTGGTTATTGCAATGAGTCCCCTTCTTTTTTATAAGGGGATCGTTGGCAAATTTACGATAAAAAATCTATGCGGGGATAAAATAATATCGAAATATCCTTATAACTTCACCACATTTCCTTCTTTACTGCTTTCCCAGGCCGCCTCGATCAGACGGATGACAGGCAATACGCCGGCGGCATCCGTCAGGAGCGGTTCGTTGTGGCGGAGATGACGATAGATGTTGTCGTAAAATCCTGCGTAATTTCCGGCAAGGCTGGGGTATTTACGACGGACGACGTTGCCGTCTTTTTCTGTGTGAAGAAGTCCCCACATGCCTTCGTCTTCAACTCCCCAGCCAGGAATGCCGGGGATTTGTCCGTCATTCAGATCCGCTTCCTGGCGGTCAAGGCCATATTTTACGAATGAACCTTCCGTACCATGTAAGACGAAGCGGGGTTCAGGTTCGCACATCAAGTAGCTGGATTTCAAGGTGACTTTGACATGTGGTGCCTTAGACGGACGGAGCAGGTGGATCACGAAATAATCATCTACCATGCCACCTGTGCGAATGATGTCGATATCAGCGAAAACCGCTTCCGGCACACCGAACAACTGAACCGCCTGATCAATCACATGAGCCCCCAAATTATAGGTCAGGCCACCGCCCAACTCTCCGGTTTCCTTCCACGTTCCCGGCTTTATAAAGTTGCGATAGCGAGGGAAAGTCGACTCGAACTCAACAAGACGTCCAAGTAGTCCCTTATCCAGTATTTCCCGAACTGTAAGGAAATCCGAATCCCAGCGCCTGTTCTGATATACACTTATAGCCAGCCCTTTGGATCGGGCGAGGTCGACCAATTCTTGTCCCTGCTCAACTGTTGTCGTGAAAGGTTTCTCGACAATCACATTTTTCCCAGCCTCCAGTGCTTTCCGTGCATACTCGTAATGCGTACTGTCCGGCGTGTTAATAACGACCAGTTCTAACTCATCCAAAGCAACGAGTTCCTCGAAACTGCGCACAATACGAGCTGAAGGATAACGTTCTTTTGACAGTTCCTTACTGCGCTCCGTGATTGCTGTCAGACAGAAAGCCGGGTTCGTGCTGATAAATGGGGCGTGAAATATTTGCCCTGACATGCCGAAGGCTGCCAATCCTGTTTTGATCTTCTCCATTTTTATGAAAGTTTATTTTTGCGAAGATATGAATTTATCGGTTACAATGATCTGTTTTGGTGCGGTTGCCTAAAGAACTTTAGAAACAAAAAAGAGAATACTATCGATAGCATTCTCTTTTTTGTGACCGCGACAGGATTCAAACCTGTAACCGGCTGATCCGTAGTCAGCTACTCTATTCAGTTGAGCTACGCGGCCAATCTTCATTTTTGTTTAAACTTCATCTGAATGGTGACCGCGACAGGATTCAAACCTGTAACCGGCTGATCCGTAGTCAGCTACTCTATTCAGTTGAGCTACGCGGCCAATCTTCATTTTTGTTTAAACTTCATCTTGAAATGGTGACCGCGACAGGATTCAAACCTGTAACCGGCTGATCCGTAGTCAGCTACTCTATTCAGTTGAGCTACGCGGCCATTATTTCTTGATTGCGAGTGCAAAGGTAGTACTTTCTTTTATATTTGCAAGCCTTTTTGATATCTTTTTTTTAACTAATCAAGCATCCTTGGGTTAAATATCAGATAACCAATATTCAAGCCGAAATTAAAATTTTTTGCCGGATAGCTGTATCCGTTTGCATACAGGCTGATGCTGGCGAAGGGCAGTTGTAAAACAAGGGCTGCTTCTCCCATATACTTAAAAGAATGAAGGAATTTCCCGTAATAGGGGATAGCTGTATATGTGTTGTTGTTCCATACTTCTTCTTTCTTTATCTCGTATAATGGCGCGAAACCGTACATGTCGAGGCGGAAGTGCAACAGTTTGCTGAATTTTAAGATCGGCGATAATCCGAATGCTACATATTGGTTGGCGCGGAACGCTTCGTTGAAGACAATTTGACTATGCGGCGTCGGCGTAAAGGCGGGCGCTTGCAAAACGGAAGCTGTATAGTTGTTCATCAGGTTCTTGCTGGAGAGTACGAGTTCGCTCATAAAACCAAGATTGAAATGCGGGCTAATCGTCTTGTACTGTTCCCATTCACCTTTCATTTGCAGCCAGCTATGGACTTTCCGGTCGAATGAGCCCATATCCGTAATGGGAGACGGCGTATACTTTTCTGTACCCGTTACATATTGTGCCACTAAGAATTGTTTTCGCCCGGAGATCGGATATTGTTTATAATCCAGCGAGTTACGCTCGATGCTGAGCGAACCGGCAAACAGATCATACCAGCTGTGATCGGTGGTCGCGTTCGGGAATGTCATGTTGGAGGTCTGAAAATAGTAATCATTCAGCCGGCCATAAGCAAAACCTATCTCGGCTTTGGCACGGTTCAGGAATGGGAATCCTAACTTGACCTTCGTGTACAATTCTTTCTGGTGGATGAAAGCCGGTAGTACGTCTTCGTAGAACAAAGACTGGCTTTCGGAATATTTTTTATCCGAAAATACACCTTGCCAATTCAGATAGGTCGGTATTCTTGTCTGCAAATAGATACGGCCGTTCAGCATCACACCGCTGAATGAGTTGCCGACCTGGAAATTGGCATTCACATCGGCGGCATACCGTCTTAAATACTGGTATCCCAGTCCGAGGAATAGCTGGTTGGCTTGGTAGGAGGAGATATTACCTCCGAATCCGACCGTGATCTCTTCCTTCATCTTCACATCAAGATAAAGGTCGAACTTCTTTTCCTTCCGGTTATAAACGGCATGGGGCAATATCTCTTTGATCTTGGAATAGGTCAGCATTTTGAAATAGGCGCGTTTGAACTCTTCCATCGAGAACTCATGGTTGATGTCGCGGTGTAATTGGGATTCAATGTATTTTTTTTGCGATTCATTTACGCCTGTCACATATATATTCTGGAAAATCAGAGGAGGGAGGCCTTGCTTATAGGCCTCACGGCGTTTGTTGACTTCGCTTAGTTCCACACGTCGGGGGACACGCGCTTTGATGGAGTCGATCATTGCTATCGTCCGTTTGTAGCCGATATCCATCAATTCCCGTGCTTTTTGGAAATCGAGCAGAGAGACGGTGGGGAAGCTGAATTTGATCATCATACCTTCGTCTTCGGGAACGTCGTATTCCGTTTTCTGCATGATCATCGTTTCAAGCTGGTTATAAGGGTTGGATGAAGGCTTGTTGTTGCCGCCTGCCACTGTCGAGCCGAAAATGAAGTCCGGATGGAAAGCCTCCTTCATTGGGCCGACCGGGAAGTTGTCATAGATGCCACCGTCGAAAATGGGGACGCTGTCTTTCCAGATCGGCTGGAAAAAGAAGGGAAACGTCATCGATGCACGGACGGCGTCTCCGAGGTCTCCATTCTTGAAGATAATAGCTTTCTTGCTGTAAATATCCGAGGCCACACAGCGGAACGGGACGAAAAGATTGTCGAAGTTCCAGCCGGCTTTTGCCGTAGCTTGCGAAAACAGAGCCATAAACGCCTGATTCATCTGGATCGGATTGATCAGGCTTTGTGGGAAGAAACTGGCTTTTACTTGCAAAGAGTCCGTCATGTCGATAGAGAAATGGCCGAATTCCGGTGTCGGGTCGGGGCGTTTGAAATAATATTTGTATTCGTTTTCCACCGTTCCGGTTTGCCAGTAGCTGAACTCCTCGGAGAGCATCAGTTCAACCATTTCTTCGGGTGTATATCCCATCGCATAGAGACTACCGACGATCGCGCCGGCAGATGTTCCCGTTATGTAATCAATAGGTATTCCGTTTTCTTCCAGAGCTTTGATTACCCCGATATGGGCGGCACCTTTCGCACCGCCACCGCTCAGAACCAAGCCTACTTTCTGGGCATATCCTATTTGTAAGGCCGCAAACAACAGGGCTGTCAGTACAGCTATTCTTTTCATACTTGTATCTTCTCTGCTTAATGAATTCAAATGTAGTCGTTATTTCTCAGACTACAAGAGTTTGAGATATATAAAATACAACATAAAATTAGTCCGTTTTGTTAATCCTGCGAAGAAACTTGGTGCCGGCCGTTGGTCTAAATAAAAAAGGGTGTCAAACTTCCCATTCCCATATCAAGTGCGGGAATGGGGACTTTGACACCCTTTTGTTATTTTTCCGGCCTCGGTTTAACCGATCATCTGAACGCTGCGTTTGATGAATTGGCTCAATGCTTCACCTTTCAACATACCGTTTGCCAACAGGGCAAGGTCGATCAACTGGCTGACCAGTTTATTTCCACCAGCATATTCGGCCAGGATGCTGTTGTGCTGTTCTACCAGTTCGTCAATCTTTTTGTTCGTATTCGTCATATCTTCCTTCTCTTCAGAAGTGATTTCTTCTTCTTTCTTCTTGCTCTGGGCTTCGCGCAAGTCGGACTGACGGGCTTTCCAGCCTTTCAGGTCGGAAAGGATCGGATTCAGCTTTTCGGCACAAGCCGCTTCTTCTTCGCTCAGGATTTTCTTAACCAGTTCGTGGTCTGTGTTCAGCACCAGATTGTAGTTATCCGGCAGTTCTCCATAAAACGACATACCTGGCTGCATGGCAGACATTTCACGCATACGGCGCATATATTCGCTTTGTGTCAGCATGACCGGGTTTGAGTTTTCGCCCAACGCCTCGAATGTGACAATGAAATCTGTCTTCTCGATCTTCGGTAACTGGCTTTTGAACATCTCCTGCAGAGCATTTTTTTCGTCCTCATTCAGTGTTACCTTGTTGACATCGTCCTTGCGGATCAGATTGTCGATCGTGTCGCTATCCACACGGACGAAACGTGTCTTTTCGAACTTCTGTTCCATCTGGCTTATAGCATGGACATCCAGCTGACCATCCATGATCAGCACGCTGTAGGCTTTGTCTTTTGCAGCCTGGATATAGCTGTACTGGTCATTGGCATTCGTTGTATACAAGTAGATCAGGTTGCCTTCCTTGTCTGTCTGGTTGGCTTCCGTCAGAGCTTTGTACTCTTCGAATGTGTAATATTTGCCGTCTACATCCTTCAGGAGGGCGAACTTGGCTGCCCGATCGTAAAATTTTTCTTCGCTCAACATTCCGTACTGGATGAAAAGTTTCAGGCTGTCCCACTTTTCTTCGAATTGAGGACGGTCGTTCTTGAACATTTCTTCCAGGCGATCTGCCACCTTTTTCATAATGTGGTTGGAGATCTTTTTCACGTTCTGGTCGCTCTGTAGGTAAGAACGGGACACGTTCAGCGGGATATCCGGAGAATCGAGCACACCGTGCAGCAATGTCAGGAATTCAGGAACGATACCTTCAACCGAATCGGTGACGAACACTTGGTTGCAGTATAATTGGATCTTGTTGCGATGCAGATCGATGTTGCTCTTGATGCGCGGGAAATACAGGATACCGGTCAGATGGAACGGGTAATCCACGTTCAGGTGAATCCAGAACAGAGGTTCGTCGGACATTGGATACAGGTCCTGATAGAATTTCTTATAATCTTCATCTGTCATATCAGTCGGTTTACGAACCCATGCCGGCTGGATATCGTTGATGATATTGTCTTCGTCGGTATCGACATATTTGCCGTCTTTCCATTCCTGCTTCTTTCCGAATGCGATGGGAACCGGCAGGTAACGGCAGTACTTGGTCAACAGGCTGTTGATCTTGTCTTTGTTCAGGAAATCTTTGTTCTCGTCGTCGATATACAGGATGATGTCTGTTCCGCGATCTTCTTTTTCCGTCTCTTCCAATGTGTATTCGGGTGTGCCGTCGCAACTCCATTTCATAGGAACGGCTCCTTCTTTATATGATTTGGTAACGATCTCCACTTTTTTGGAAACCATGAAAGAAGAATAGAAACCAAGTCCGAAGTGACCGATGATAGCGGCTGCATCGTTCTTGTATTTTTCAACGAACTCTTCTGCGCCGGAGAAGGCGATCTGATTGATATATTTGTCGATCTCTTCGGCAGTCATACCGATACCGCGGTCGGAGATTTTGATCGTATTGCTATCGAAGCTGACATGTACAGTCAAATCTCCCAGTTCTCCTTTGAACTCACCGACAGAAGCCAGTGTTTTCAACTTCTGCGTTGCATCAACTGCGTTAGATACCAATTCACGAAGAAAAATTTCGTGATCACTATACAAAAACTTTTTGATGATAGGGAAGATGTTCTCACTTGTAACACCGATGTTTCCTTGTTTTGCCATAATCCGATATAAAATATTTTGATGTTATACTTATTGTTTCCTATAACTATAATTATTCACGCAATGTTTAGTTACAAAAACAATGCCAAACGAACAAAATGACATTTTGACTGACAAGTTATCAGTATGGAGAGGGAAAGGACTGGAATGTATATAAAAAATTAAAGGCTGTCTCACGACAACCCCTAACCAACTTTGTTAACCTTAAATCTAATACTATTATGAAAAAACCACATTGCAAATGTACGGATATTTCTATAATTGTCAATAGATGAAATATTAAATTTTGTTCTTTTGATTTTAATAAAATCTAATATCTTCAGATCTCTTGCTTTTTATACGTTATTAGGCTTGTGAGAACCATCGCAACGGTGGATAAAGGCAATGCGAACAGGATCGGATCGATGGCGAACCAGGGATAGATATCGATCAAAACATCACGCCCAGACAGCATATTACATAAGCCGACCGCTCCGGCTTCCGCCTTGTGAAGAAACAGCATAGCAAACAAACTTGCCAGCGCCCCCGTCCATAAACTAGCCAGTGCTCCTTCCTTGGTTGCCTTCTTCCAGAAAAGGGAACAGAAGTAGGCCGGGAGGAAAGTGGCGGCACAAATCCCCATGAACAGGGCTGTCCCGCGTGCTATGACTCCTGCGCTCAGCGTATAACAGATTATATAACTTACCAGAATGGAGCAAAGTACTCCGATGCGTACGCCCATCGTCGAGTTAGCATTCTGTCGATGTCCCAGTTTTGGGAATATGTCTGCCCCGAAAGAAGCTCCCATCGTGTGGAACTGGGCGCTGAGTGTAGACATACTTGCCGACAAGATACAGAGCATGAAAACGGCACTGAACCATTCCGGCATTGCCCGGTCGATAAACAGCGGGATAATCTTATCCATATCCTTGATGGCTTCCGATGCAACCACGCCTTCTGTTTTCAGAAAAAAGAGGTTCGATAATGCCCCGACATGATAAATGGCTCCGACGGTCACGATCAGAAAAACACAACCGATCAGAACGCCCCGGTTCAATTGCTTGGTGCTTTCCACCATCATAAAACGTACGACCAACTGAGGTTGGGCGAGACAGCCGATACCGACTCCCAGAATAAGCGAGGTTACGAGGGTATACCATTGTGGAGAACCGGTCACCGGCATGACCGTCCATCCCTGGTGTCCTACCTCCTTAAAACGTTCAGGGACAAGCGGGGCGATTTCCGTCAGCTTCCGGTTGGCTTCGATAAAGCCCATATCCATCACCCGATAGAACCAAAATAGCAGGAACAACATGCAGGCGAACATAATGACGGCTTGCAAAGCATCTGTATATAACACGCCTTTAATACCTCCTGTGATTACATAGGCCGCTACTATAAGCGTGAAAATAAGCAGTGCCAAATGCAAGTCTATGTGGAACATCTGTTCGATGAACACTGCACCTCCTTTCATCACGACTGCTGCATACAGCGGCATGCCGATAAAGATGATGGCGGCAATGAATATCTGTATGGCACGTGAATTATAGTGCAATCCCAATAATTGCGGGAATGTGCGGGCATTGTACTTTTCGCCTAATTTACGGGTGTTCCGCCCGAATATGATAAAAGCGATGACAACGCCCATAAACATATTTAATAAGCAAAGCCATTGGATTCCCATACCAAATGTGGCTGCAACCCCTCCGAAACCGACAATGGCCGATGCGGAAATAAAGGTCGCCCCGTATGAAAGGGCCATGATGATGGGATTCACTTTCCGTCCCCCCAACAAATAATCGCTGGCATTTTTCGTCTGTTTGTATCCAATGTATCCCAGCCAGGCCAGGATGAACATATAGATGATTACTACGATACCTAAAGTCAGTGTGCTCATTTTTCCGGCTGTTGTGGGTTTGTATTATCTTCGTCGTCTTTATTCCAATGGGTTATTCCGAACCAAATGGAATAAAACAGGCAGACGAGGGCTAACAAGTAGGCCAGCCAGATGCCAGGGTCGCTTATTCCGAACATGTATTGTTGCTTTTTATAATTTGATCAAATCACTTTCACAAATATATTCCAGATTCTGACGGCGGATCACTTCGCGGGCAGCTTCCCGGTTGTTCGTGCGTAAGATCAGGATTGATTTCTCGTTGGCAGAGAAGCAATACATATATTCGATACTGACGCCGGCTTTCGTGAAACAGGACAATGTCTGGGCAAAACTGCCTGCGCAGGAGTTGGTGACGATTGCCAGCACATCGGTCAGGTTGGCACTGACATTGTTGCCCTTCAGTATTTTATAAGCCTTTTGCGGATCGCTGACTATGATGCGCAGAATGCCGTATTCGGATGTGTCTGCTACTGTTGCAGCAATAATCCGTATCTTCTCTTCGGCCAGCAAAGCGAGGATTTCGCTTAACTTGCCGTATTTGTTTTCCAGAAAAATAGAAATCTGATTGACTGTCATGTTGATTTATGATTTTAGATGTATGATTTATGAGTTCAGCAAAGTTTACGCAAGTCTTTCACCCGGACAGCTTTTCCATCCTGTACCGGCAGAGAGCCTTTAGCGACCAGTTTGAGATGGGGAGTCAGAAGCAACTCATCCTTCAACTGGCGGGTGATTTCCTTTGTCAGACGTTGCAAAACGCTGTAATCGTCGGTAAACAGGTCACTCAATTCCACTTCGATCAGCATCTCGTCATTGTTTCCTACCGTTTCGATTGTAATCAGATAATTGCTACCCAGTTCTTTAAACTGCATCAGTATCTTTTCGATCTGGATAGGGAAGAGGTTGACCCCTTTCAATATGATCATGTCGTCGCTGCGGCCTTTGAAACGTGCCAGGCGTTTGTGCGTCCGTCCGCAAGGGCATTCGCCCGGAAGGACACAGGTCAGGTCACGGGTACGGTATCGGAACAAAGGCATTGCCTCACGGTTGATGGTCGTCAGGACCATTTCGCCGACTTCCCCTTCTTTTACCGGTTGCAGTGTGACAGGATCGATAATTTCTACGATTACATTATCTTCCCAGATATGGAGACCGTTCTGTTCCGTGCATTCGAATGCGACGCCGGGACCGTTCATTTCCGACATCCCGAAACAGTTATATGCTTTTACGCCTAACAATTGTTCGATCCGGCGGCGTTGCTCTTCCGAGTGGGGCTCGGCGCCGATACAAACGGTGTGCAGTTGGGTGTCGCGACGGGGATCGAGGCCCATTTCATACATTACTTCTGCCAGGCGGGTCGCATAGCTGGGAATGATATGGAGGCAAGTCGTACCGAAATCCGTGATGAACTTGATCTGCCGTTTGGTATTTCCAGCTGCTGCCGGTACGGTCAGACAACCTAATTTTTCGGCTCCGTATTGGAATCCTAATCCACCGGTGAACATTCCGTAGCCGGAAGTGTTCTGGAAGACGTCCGTGTTGCGGATACCTACCATATACATACATCGTGCCACCTGATTAGCCCATTGGTCCAGGTCTTTGGCCGAATGTAACACGACCGTGGGGTTTCCTGTCGTGCCGCTCGATGAATGGATACGGACACAGTCTTTGATAGGAATAGCTGCCATACCATACGGATAATTGTTGCGAAGGTCGTCTTTCGTCGTAAAAGGTATCTTTTGCAAGTCGTCCAATGATTGTATACTGTCGGCCGTAATGCCGTTTTCTTTGAAAATCTTGCTGTAGAAAGGAGAATTTCCGGCTGCTTCAATTGTCTTTTTCAATCGCTCCAACTGTAGCTTTGCCAAGTCTTCACGATTCATGGTTTCAATATCTTTCTGCCAATATTCCATCGTTTTTTGCATTATAATGTGTTTGATTCATGAAATTAGACTGCAAATGTATTGTTAATTTTGGAGAAAAACTATATTTTCATCAAAGATAATATCATGAAGGATTGGATATTTTGAAAAGAAACATCATCTGAACAGCAATAAAGCAGGACTTCCGCATTTAAATCATGCATGGAAGGTTTGAATTCTCCTTGGCGAATAGTCTTACACCTTGTTCAAGCTATATTTACGGGGATAATTGAAAGCGATAGCCAATAATGCGCCAAGCCCCAAAAGATAAGGATAATATAAATACTGCATGATCTCAATGGGAGAGACATGCCCTAAACCTGCTGCCATCAACAATTGTGCGCCGTAAGGTATGATGCCCTGTATAAAGCAGGAAAAAATATCCAGCAGGCTGGCACTGCGTCTCGGATCTATTTTAAAACGGTCGGCAATATCTTTGGCTATCGGACCTGCCATGATCAAGGCGATGGTATTGTTGGCAGTACAAAGATTAGCAAAACTGATTAACGCGGCAATGCTCCCTTCTGCTCCTTTGGCGGAACGGATGTGGGAAGTGAGTTTCAGGATGATCCAGTCGATGCCTCCGTTATATCGTATCATTTCCAGCATTCCGCCGGCCAGTAAAGTCACGATGATAAGTTCACCCATATTCGTGATGCCCAGTCCCATTGAAGCATTCCATCCCCAGATGTCGAACCCGCCTGTCAGCAATCCGACGATACCGGAAAGGATAATTCCGACTATCAGGACCATCATGACATTCACACCGCAGATAGCTGTTATCAGGACAATCAGATAGGGCAGGACTTTGACCCATTCGATCGGCCCTGTTTCATATCCGCTCCCGACCCCATTTCCGATCAGTACATAGAGAAAACCGGTCAGGATAGCGATCGGAAGTGCGATTCGGATATTCACCTTGAACTTGTCGTTCATATTACAACCTTGTGTGCGAGTGGCAACAATAGTGGTATCCGATATGAAAGAGAGGTTGTCTCCGAACATGGCTCCGCTTACTACGACACCCAGCATCAGGGCATCCGGCATTCCGGTTTTGCCGGCGATCCCTACGGCAACAGGAGCCAGAGCAACGATTGTCCCGACGGATGTTCCGACGGAAATGGAAATGAAGCAGGCGGCGAGGAAGATTCCGGCTGCCAACAAATTGCCCGGCAGGATGGACATGGCCAAGTTTACGGTAGCATCGACAGCCCCCATCGCTTTGGCTGTTTGGGCGAAAGCACCGGCAAGAATGAAGATTAATACCATCAGCATAATATTGCTGTTGGCCGCTCCACGGCAGAATTGTTCGGTCCGGTTGCTGAGCTTGCCCCCTTTGGACATGGCGATGGCCACTACCGAGGCAATAACAAAGGCTACGGTAATAGGCATCTTGTAGAAATCACCTGCAATAATTGACACGACAAGGTAAGATAATAAAAAAACAACCAGAGGTGTCAGCGCCCAGGGATTAGGGGTATGGTGTAAACGTGAACTGTTCGGATCTGCCATTCTCAAATAAATCACATATTAGAAAGTGAATCTCAGCGCAATACGGATACCTCCCTTTTTGATGTCAGGGTGGTCCAGATAGGTTAAGCGTCTGTAATAATCAATGCGCAGGATCTTGAATATATTTTCCAAACCGACGCTGCATTCCATGTAGGGAGTGTTACCTAATGGCTGTGTCCCTTCCGGCAACAAGAAAAGTCCAGGGGTCAAGGTCGGATTGTTTTTATCCGTCAGTCCGCCATAGATCATATTAAAGGAAAGAACTTCACGCAGACGCAGCCACTTGATACCCGGGATACGGTTCAGAAGCCAGCCCTTCATATAATAAGTAGCATTGAACGATACATATTGGTCGGTCACGAACTCCAACGCGTTCATCATGTGGAATGCTTCCGGTTGGATGGTGATGGATTGGTTCGTATTCGGCAATATCAGCAGGGGGAAAGGTACTTTATCCCAGACCTTGCCCGCTTTAACCTGTGCGTCGATATGTCCGAACGAAGAAAGCCAGATACGTTTCTCGGCGCTGATCTCCGTATGGTTGTAATTGTAATCGCCGCCTAACACGCCTTTGATACCTAATTGATGAGAAAGCTTGAATACGGGTGCGTCTTTGGACAAGTTGAATACGGATTCTTTTCCTGAACGCCCGTTATAAGCGCGTTCACCCGGAGCGAAACGCAGCTGTGTTCCGATTTCAGATGTCGTAAAATCTTTTATATGGTATAAATTCCCGGATTCGTCCCGTTTGATATATTGAAGCGTCCCTGCCGCCTCGTTGTTCTGGTTCATCATCCAGGACTTCCATGTCAGGCCGTTCAGCCATTCTTTTTCGTATTGCAATACACTTTTGCGGATATACTGCATCTTGGTGACCGGCTCACCTACTTTCCAGGCAACGAAAATGTTATCCTTGCTTGTGAAAAGGAAATCCTGGCCTGGGGTGTACACATCATATTCCTGGATAAACGACAAGTTATTGACCGGATTTTCACCTTCGTGATATTCTTTTTTAGTGAAACTGTGCGTTAATTTCAGGTTGTACTTGATCTTGCGGTCATTTGTACCGTAAGCCAGATAGCCACTTGCAAACCAATACGGACTGAGGTTGGCAGTCGTCATTCCTCCCACACGCATACGGAAACCTTCCAGATGGTTCGCACTGAAGGTCGTATTCATCGGGCCGAAGTCGAATTTGGTTACCTTCTTGTCATTTGCTGTCGGGATATAGCCCGTTATCAGGATTTCCGCAGTTTTAATAATGGCATTGAAGGCCGGGACTTTCCGCAGTTGCCCCAATAAGTCTTTTAGCGCATCTTCCTTTTCTTTCAGCGGGATAGGACGATTATGCATCCAGAACGTATCCGGCTGTGCTGTCGCCTCCGGCAAGATATGCAATGCTCCTAAAAGGCCGAAAACGGAATCTGCATTTTGCACGTTGAAATTATAATTGTCGTAATCCCTGAGCTGGTGTGCATAGAGCTGTTGCGTACCCTTTACTACATAGAAATTGACAAAGGTATTCTCTTGGTCAAGTACCCAGGTACTATCCGGCATCTGTTTGAATTCCTGCTCGATACGGAGCTTGTCCACCCAGTTCAGATTGATCTTTGCCGGTGTGTTCAACAACGCTTTCTTGACTGCATAATTACCGTCAAGCGTTATATAAAGCCGTCCCGTAAACCCGTAGCTTTCGCTGTTTGCCGGAACGAAAGCCAGATCCACACATTTATCTCCTCCCACATCGAGCGTATCCATGATGTAGTAATGGTAATATGTGGTCGCTAATGTCGATGATAACGGGCTGACGAACCGGTTCAATAGGATAGGAATGTTGTTATCGAAAATATTGATACTCTTGAAAATCTCTTCCAGGTTGGAGGTTATGCCGCCACCGTCATCCAATGTCTTATCGATTCCCTGCATACGCTTGGCTCTGACAATTGTCTTTTCCGCTTTGGGACTTTTCCGGTAGTAGAAATCCGATAGGTTTTCACGAACGGAAACGGTCAGGATCGGTTTGCCGTTAAACTCGGATGTATCCAGATAGTTTTTGATAAATTTGAACTTTTTCAAAAATTTGTTCTTGTCGAGATTCGGATTGAAATTATCCAGCGACAGGCTTAATTTTTCGTATACTTCCGTTTGATATTCTGGTTTTGCTTCGATCCGGTTATCGTTCTTGTGTGCAATAACTTTCTTGATAAGCTCTACAGCCGGATTATCCTTGCGAGTATATTTTTCTCTTTTGGGTTTGACTACGACTTCCGAGATTTCGAAAGCAGTCGGTTTCAACAATACTTCCAGATTGTCATTCTTTTTACCAGGCTTGAGGTCGATGAATTTAGTATCGTAGCCCAATGAGGCGGCGGCTAGTTTGGTGTAGCCCTGGTTGTTTTGGAGGGTAAATGTCCCATTGTCGTCTGTCATAGCTCCGATAGTCGACCCGTCAAAATAGACGGATACGAACGGGAGTGGTTCACCGGTAATCGAATCTTTGACAATACCGGATGCCGAGGTAAAACTCTGAGCGTATGATAGAAAAGTTCCTGCTACTACTTGTAACAGAGCTATTAATATTATATAACGGATAAATCTTACCATGTATTTAACGTTGTTCCTTCTCGGATATGGACAACAAAGGTAAGATTTTTATTGGTTACAGTTTTACTGGCGATATTAATAATCTTTAATCGAAAGATAGTCTGCTGCTTAAATGGGAACAGATATCAATAACGGTTTTTATCCGTATATTTGTCTTTTTGAAAACATAAAAACAGGTTCTAAAGAGATGAAAGAACATATTAGAAAACGAAAAATCATGGCTGTGACCTTGACCGGATCTTTTGCCAACTTTCTGCTATTGGTTTTCAAATTTATAGCAGGTGTGTTAGGGCACAGTAGCGCCATGATCGCAGACGCCGTCCATTCTTTATCCGATTTTGTGACAGATATAATTGTTTTGCTCTTCATTAACATATCGTCCAAACCGAAAGACGAAGGCCATGACTATGGGCACGGGAAGTACGAGACTTTGGCTACTGCGATCATCGGGATTGTCCTGATGTGTGTTGGAGCCGGTCTTTTCTGGGATGGTGCGAATAAGATTTTCGGATTTTATTTTAGGAACGAACAGTTGGAAAGCCCTGGTAAGATCGCACTTATTGCCGCCATTGTCTCTATTCTGGTAAAGGAAGCCCTGTATCGTCTGACGTTATATGTCGGGAAGAAAGAAAATAGCCAGGCCGTAATTGCGAATGCCTGGCATCATCGTTCGGATGCTTTTTCTTCTGTAGGGACGACGTTGGGTATTGGAGGAGCTATCCTCTTAGGTGATAACTGGCGTGTGTTGGACCCGATAGCAGCCGTGATCGTCAGCATATTGATTGTGAAGGTGGCCTTTCAGTTGGTCGTACCTGCAATTAATGATTTGTTGGAGAAATCTTTACCGGGTGAGGTCGAAGATGAGATTCTCTCTATAATAAATGAGACACCGGAGGTCAGGAATCCGCATAATCTATGTACCCGCAGAATCGGTAATGATTTTGCAATAGAAGTACATATCCGGGTAGACGGGCAAATAACCGTAAGCCGGGCACATGAACTGACGAAGGAGATAGAAAATAAGCTACGTTTGAAATTTGGTCCGACAACCCATATCATCTTACATGTCGAACCTATAAAAGAGAAAAAAGATGAGTGAACTGACATTATACAAAGGAGAAGTTTTTGATTTTATCGATTCTCCGTTAAATAGAAAAGATGCTTACCGGTATTTTCCCGATGGGGCATTGGTCGTACAGGATGGAAAAATAATCGATTGTGGGCCCTTTAAGGAGGTCAAAGGCCGTTATACCGATTATGAACAGGTTGATTATTCAGGTAAACTCCTGATGCCTGGATTTATAGATTCCCATATCCACTACCCACAAGCCGAAATAATCGGTATGTACGGGAAGCAGTTGCTGGATTGGCTGGATGATTATACTTTTCCAGCGGAACAGGGGTTTGCTCTTTCGGAGCATGCGGACAGGATGGCCCGTTCCTTTATAGAAGAGCTGTTCCGGAACGGAACGACGGCTTGCATGGCTTATGCAACGGTACATCCGGCATCCGTCACCGCCCTCTTCTCTGTTGCGTCGGAATATAATATGTGTATGTTGACCGGAAAAGTGCTGATGGACCGGAATGCTCCGGCAGGATTGACCGATACGGCAGAACAGGGGGAATCCGAAAGCCGGTCCTTGATTGAAACGTGGCATGGAAAAGGACGGAACCGCTATGTCATCACACCTCGTTTTGCTATATCCTGTTCAACGGAACAACTGATTGCAGCCGGACGTTTGCACGAACAATATCCGGGCACTTATATACAGACACATCTTTCCGAGAATAAAGATGAGATCAACAGCACGCTTTCCTTGTACCCTGACTGCCAAGATTACCTGGAAGTATACGAGCGGGCCGGATTGGTTACGGACCGCTCTGTCTTCGGGCATTGTATTCATTTGTCTGATTCGGAATGCCGGCGGCTGGCCGAAGCCGGTTCTGTCATCGCGCATTGTCCTACATCCAACCTCTTTTTGGGAAGTGGCTTGTTTGATATGCTACAAGCCAATCGTGTCGGTATGCAAACCGTATTGGCGACGGATGTCGGAGCCGGAACTTCTTTTTCTTTGCTGCGCACGATGGGAGAGGCATATAAGGTGCAGCAACTTAATGGATATCCGATGTCTGTATTCGAGTCATTATATAAATGTACGTTGGGAGCAGCCAAGGCACTTCATTTGGACGATGAAATCGGCTGTTTCGGGAAAGGTCGGAAAGCGGACTTCATTGTTATAGATTATGCTGTCACACCCTCCCAGCAGGTACGTATGGATTATCTGAAACACCATGAGAAGTGGACATTGGAAAACAAACTGTTCGGTCTGCAAACTATTGGAGACGACAGGAATATTCTGGCAACCTATATAGTGGGAAGGCGGATGAAGTAAATAATCTTTCCCACCGGCATGAAAATTCTTTTTCACGCCGGTGAAAATTTATTTTCCTGCTGGTGAAAATAAATTTTCAGGGATTCGGAAGTCGTGGTAAAAAACGAACGAATTGTTCGTAGACTTAGAATACCTGCATCTCGTTCCTGACAGTCGTGACACCGATCAGCCGATCATAGCGGGCACCCATCGGACGGTAATAGACATAGATGCTATATTCATTTTGCGTCTGGTAGTAATTACCTTCTATCGGGCCTGTTTGGCCGATAGTGGAACCAGTCGGAACAAACAAATACTGATAATTGTAACTTCCCTGTTTGAGGAGCACCGCTTTTTCGTATTGCTTCGTCTCGAAGTTATAGCCCATTTTGCTTTTTTCATCCAATACATTATTAAATAGCTCTCCGTTCAGATAGACACTCCCGCCGGGTAGCGGATCACATGCAAGCGTAAAATGCACGATATAATAATCCGCTTCCGTATCCGGATCGTTACAATCACTGCAGCGGATGAAGAAACGGCCGTCCTGATCCTGATCATATTGGTAAGTGCCTTTATCCCGCTTGTAATCGGTCATAAGTTCCACATTATAGTAAGGATTGTGGAAAGAGATATTTTCGACATGCATACCATTATATTTATTGCTTAGGAATTCCATGCGGCGATACTCGTTCCCGGCAGGGAAAATAAGGTTGCGGTTATACGTGTAAGATATTTGGTTTTCCAGAATGCTCATAGGCTGCAAGTCTGTCACGGCATTATCGCGCCGGTTATCCTGGTAAACGAATATCTTCAGATCCGTCTGCGGATAAGTGATCGGGAAATTTTTGTTGTTAATGTTGAAGCTTACCTGTTGGTGGCTTTGATTAGTGTCGATATCCGTGTTACCGCTCACTGAAGCCGAGATATTGACAACTGGTTCTGCCACTGAGAAACAAGCTGTCAAAATGATCTGGTCCGGCGTATCCTCGTTATAAATCTGGATGGCATAATTGCCGGAGACCTTAAACTGGATATCGTCGTTCGGAAGTAGGAGCCGGTAGTTCGAATATTGGGTAGTAGTTCCGATGGAATTGGCAAAATCGTCGATTGTTGTTCCCTGGAAGCCATTCATATATTCGATCGGACTCAGTTGGGATTGTGTCCAGTCGGCATTGCAGTGCACCACATTATAAGCATATCGTGTGTATCCACTCCCCAAACCGTCGAAATTGATTTCGATCTGTTCTTCTCCTCCCAACGTTATGTAAGGCTCGGATATCAACTCTCCGGCAACTTTCACCTGAAGCGTTTTTATCTGCTTGCTATTGACATTGGTGAAGAACTTCACCTGTGCGTTTGCCCCGATGGAAAGGGCAAAAAACATCATAAATAGTAAACTGTACACTCTCATTTTCATATTTCTTTCTTTGTCGGTGCAAAATTATGGAATTATTTCTTTAATTATTTTCCATTCCCTGCTTTAAAGCATAAAAAATTGCTTACTTTTGCGGGAAAATTACATATAAACAATTTTAGTTGTATCATGGCAAATGTGATTAAGATTAAAAAGGGTTTAGACATTAATCTGAAGGGCAAAGCTTCGGACGTACTGTTAAACGGAGGGAAAAGCGATACTTACGCTATCGTTCCCGATTATTATAACGGTATTGTACCCAAAGTTGTTGCCAAAGTAGGAGAAAAAGTCAAAGCCGGTTCTGTATTGATGATCGATAAGAACCGCCCGGAGATCAAGTTTGTTTCGCCTGTCAGTGGCGAAGTAACTGCCGTAAATCGAGGAGAGAAGCGCAAAGTGCTCAGCGTGGTCGTCAAGCCGGAAGCGCAGGTCGAGTATGAAGATTTCGGTAAGAAAAATGTAGCTTCCCTGAAAAGAGAAGAGGTAAAGGAGGCCATCCAGCAGGCTGGTATGTGGCCATTTATCAAACAACGTCCGTACGACATCGTCGCTTCGCCTGCTGACGAACCGCGTGACATTTTTGTTTCTGCATTCTATTCCGCACCGTTAGCTCCGAACTTCGATTTTATCGTGAAAGGACAAGAGGCCGATTTTCAGGCGGGGCTGGATGCACTTGCAAAACTTACCGACGGTAAGGTATATGTCGGTATCCGCAAAGGTTCTTCCGTTAGTGTGAAAGGTGTTGAAACTGTAGAAGTAGAAGGTCCGCATCCTGCAGCCAATGTGGGAGTACAGATTAATCATATCAAGCCTGTCAATAAAGGCGAAGTGGTTTGGACGGTCAATCCTGCCGACGTGATTGTAATCGGACGTCTGTTCAATAAGGGCATCGCCGATTTCAGCCGCTTGGTTGTGATAACCGGTTCCGAAACGACAGAGAGAGGATACGTTAAGGCAATCGCCGGCTGTACGATCTCCAGCTTGGTTGACGGAAAGATCATGAGAGGCAATGAAGATATCCGTATTATCAGCGGTAACGTCTTGAGCGGTACGAAGGTAATGAAAGACGATTATCTGGGGGCCTATGACAATCAGATTACGGTTATCCCGGAAGGTGACGAAACACACGACTTCTTCGGTTGGGCGACTCCCGGCTTCGGAAAATTCAGTGTGAGCCATTCATTCCCTGCCTGGTTGATGGGCAAGAACAAGGAATATGTGATAGACGCCCGTATCAAAGGAGGCAAGCGTGCTATGATCATGTCCAACGAATACGATAGCGTGTTCCCGATGGACATCATGCCTGAATATCTGTTGAAGGCTATTATCGCATTCGATATCGATAAGATGGAAAACTTGGGTATCTATGAAGTAGCGCCCGAAGATTTTGCCCTTTGTGAATTCGTCGATACGTCCAAACTCGAAATTCAGAAGATCGTTCGTCAAGGTCTGGATGTATTATACAAGGAAATGAATTAATAACATTAAAAATTAGAATACATTGAAAGCGTTAAGGAATTACCTCGACAAGATTAAGCCTAACTTTGAGGAAGGCGGAAAGCTGGCGATGTTCCGTTCTGTTTTTGAAGGTTTCGAAACATTCCTGTTTGTTCCGAGCACAACTTCCAAATCAGGCGTACACATTCATGACTATATTGACTCGAAGCGTACGATGACCGTGGTCATCATTGCTTTGTTGCCCGCTTTGCTTTTTGGTATGTACAATGTCGGTTATCAGCATAACCTTGCAGTAGGGGCTGATCCGGGATTTCTCATGACTTTTATTTTTGGTTTTCTGGCCGTATTGCCTAAAATCATTGTTTCGTATGTGGTAGGTCTGGGTATCGAGTTTGCTGTTGCCCAGGTGAAAAAGGAAGAAATCCAGGAAGGTTTTCTGGTTTCCGGTATCCTGATCCCGATGATCGTTCCTGTCGACACTCCGCTGTGGATGATTGCTGTAGCTACTGCATTCGCTGTTGTTTTTGCTAAGGAAGTGTTTGGTGGTACAGGTTATAATGTATTTAATGTAGCATTGGTTACACGTGCATTCCTGTTCTTCGCATATCCGGCAGCCATGTCCGGTGACCAGGTATTTGTTCGTACAGCTGACACGTTCGGCATTGGTGGCGGACAGGTGGTAGACGGTTTCTCGGGGGCTACTCCGCTGGGACAGGTTGCTATCGCAGGTAAAGAACTGATCGGTTCGTTCCAGGCTGTAGACGTGCTGGGTAACCCGATGACTACTTGGGATATGTTCTTAGGTCTGATTCCGGGTTCGATCGGCGAAACATCCGTATTGGCAATCCTGATCGGTGCGGTTATCCTTCTTTTCACAAAGATCGCAAGCTGGAAAACAATGGTTTCCGTATTTGTGGGTGGTGCGGTTATGTCGCTTATCTTTAATATGATCGGAACAACGGTGGCCATGTGCGTATCTCCGTTGGATCATTTGTTCCTGGGTGGTTTCGCATTTGGTGCTGTGTTTATGGCTACCGACCCTGTCACTTCTGCCCGTACGGAAACAGGTAAGTATATCTATGGTTTCTTAGTAGGGGCTATGGCTATCATTATCCGCGCATTGAATCCGGGTTATCCTGAAGGTATGATGCTCGCTATCCTGTTGATGAATGTATTTGCTCCGCTGATCGACTACTATGTAGTGGAAGCTAACATCAACCGCAGATTGAAACGTGTAATCAAATAAAGTAAGAAGGAGTATGGCAAAATATAAATGTAAAGTATGTGGATATATCCACGAAGGAAATAAAGCTCCGGATGTTTGTCCTGTATGTGGAGTTCCTGCTTCTGAATTCGAAGAGATCAAAGACGAGGCTGTTGCCGGCAAGAAAAAGGGACTGGATAGAGACAGTAACGTGTACACTGTTGTTTATGCTTCCGTAATGGTTGTTCTGGTCGCAGTTGTGTTGGCCTTTACTTCGCAATCGCTTAGAACTTTCCAGCAGAAAAACGAAGAAAACGACAAGAGACAGCAGATCCTGCGCTCTATCAACGTGACGGTTCCGGCCAATGAAGCCGAAGCCAAATATTCGGAATTGATCAAAGAAGCATTTCTGGTAAATGAAAACGGTGAAAAGGTAGAAGGCGATGCGTTTGCCGCCGATGTGGTAAAGGCTGCTGCCGAACACCAGTATCCGGTTTTTGTTGCAAATGTAGACGGTCAGACCAAATACATCATGGCTTTGCATGGTGCCGGTTTGTGGGGACCGCTGTGGGGGTATCTTTCTGTAGATGGCGATAAGAATACGGTTTATGGTGCCGACTTCAGCCATCAGGGTGAAACTCCGGGTCTGGGTGCCGAAATTTCAAAACCGGAATTTAGCAACGAATTCAAAGGAAAAAAACTGTTTGTGGATGGTACATTCAAGTCTATCGCAATCGTTAAGCCGGGTAAGAGCGTTGCCGGCCAGGATTATGTAGACGGTATTTCCGGAGGTACAATCACAAGTAATGGCGTTGGTGCGATGCTGTTCGACAGTTTGAGTGGTTATGTTAAATTTTTAACCTCACAAAATTAAGTAGAAGATGGGATTATTATCTGAAAAGAATAAAGAAGTTCTGTTAGGCCCGCTTAGCGTAAACAACCCGGTCATCGTCCAGATGTTGGGTATCTGCTCTGCGCTGGCTGTAACATCAAAACTGGAGCCGGCTATTGTAATGGGTCTTTCAGTAACGGCTGTTGTGGCTTTTGCCAACGTGATTATTTCACTGCTGCGTAATACGATTCCTAACCGTATCCGTATCATCGTGCAGTTAGTGGTGGTAGCAGCGTTGGTGACTATCGTGAGTGAAGTGCTGAAAGCGTTTGCTTATGACGTAAACAAACAGCTTTCCGTGTTTGTGGGTCTGATCATTACTAACTGTATCCTGATGGGACGTCTGGAAGCGTTTGCGCTGGGTAACGGCCCGTGGGAATCGTTCCTCGACGGTATCGGTAACGGCTTAGGTTATGCATTGATCCTGGTGATCGTCGGTTTCTTCCGCGAGCTTTTAGGTTCTGGTACGTTGCTGGGATTCCAGGTTATTCCGCAGGCATTCTATGACTTCGGTTATGTGAACAACGGTTTGATGATCCTGCCTCCAATGGCGTTGATCGTGATCGCCGTGATTATTTGGGTTCACCGTTCTCGTAACAAGGAACTTCAGGAAAATTAATGCTAACTATTAAAAGAATAATAGAATGGAAGAATTATTAAGCACATTTGTCCGCTCGATCTTTGTAGACAACATGATTTTCGCATACTATCTGGGTATGTGCTCTTTCCTGGCTGTTTCCAAGAACGTAAAGACTGCTTTGGGATTAGGTATGGCTGTAACGTTCATCTTGGTATGTACGTTACCGATCAACTATATGCTTGAAAATTATGTATTGAAGGAAGGTGCTCTGCAATGGCTGGGTGCTGAATTCGCTGGTGTAAACCTGAGCTTCCTCGCTTTCATTATCTTTATCGCCATCATCGCCTCGTTTACGCAGCTGGTGGAAATGGTAGTGGAAAAGTTTGCTCCGGCCTTGTACGCTTCTCTGGGTATCTTTTTGCCGCTGATCGCTGTAAACTGCGCTATCCTGGGTGGTTCTCTGTTTATGCAACAAAAGGCATTTCCTAACGTAGGTGTTGCTACTGTTTATGGCTTAGGTTCTGGTATCGGTTGGATGCTGGCTATCGTCGGTATGGCTGCCATCCGTGAAAAGCTGGCATACTCGGATATCCCCAAACCATTGAAAGGTCTTGGTATTACCTTTATCATCACTGGTTTGATGGGGATGGCATTCATGTGCTTCTCAGGTCTTAAGATATAATATTAACGCATTAAACTTATTACAGAAATGACTTTATTAATGACGACTGGCAGTCTTACAATCGCAGCAGGTGCCGTAATCTTCTTGGTGATTACGCTGATCCTGGTGGGTGCGTTGTTGGCGGCCAAAGCAAAATTGGTACCGTCAGGAAATGTAGACCTGAAGGTAAATGGAGAAAAAGATATTGAGACTCCTATAGGAAGCACTTTGCTGGCTGGTTTGCAGAGTGGTGGTATCTTCTTGTCTTCTGCTTGTGGTGGTGGTGGTAAATGTGGCCAGTGCCGTGCACAGGTATTAGAAGGAGGTGGAGAAATCCTGCCGACAGAAAAGGGCTTTTTCTCTCGCAAGCAGATTAAGGAACATTGGCGTCTGGCCTGTCAGTGCAAAGTGAAGGAAGATATGGTTGTTCAGGTTCCGGACGAAGTTTTCGGTGTAAAGGAATGGGAATGCGAAGTTATCTCCAACAAGAACGTGGCTACTTTCATCAAAGAGTTTATTGTGGCATTGCCTAAGGGTGAACACATGGACTTCTTGCCAGGTTCTTATGCACAGATCAAGATTCCGGCATACTCGATGGATTACAACAAGGATATTGATAAAGCCCTGATCGGCGATGAATATCTGCCGGCATGGGAAAAGTTCGGTTTGTTCACACTGAAATGTAAGAACGACGAGCCGACTATCCGTGCCTATTCTATGGCTAACTATCCTGCTGAAGGCGACCGTATTATGTTGACGGTTCGTATTGCAACCCCGCCGTTCAAGCCGAAACCCGAAGTGGGCTTCCAGGATGTGATGCCGGGTATCGCTTCTTCTTATATCTTTACCCTGAAACCGGGTGACAAGGTGACGATGAGTGGTCCTTACGGTGATTTCCATCCGATCTTCGATTCGAAGAGAGAGATGATGTGGGTCGGTGGTGGTGCCGGTATGGCTCCGCTTCGTGCTCAGATCATGCACCTGACGAAGACACTCAAGACTACGGACCGCAAGATGTCATATTTCTACGGTGCCCGTGCCCTGAACGAAGTGTTCTATTTGGAAGACTTCCTGGAAATCGAAAAGGAATTCCCGAACTTCACATTCCATCTGGCGCTCGACCGTCCGGATCCTGTAGCCGATGCGGCAGGAGTGAAGTATACGGCCGGTTTCGTTCACCAGGTAATCTACGATACATACCTGAAGGATCACGAAGCTCCGGAAGATATCGAATACTACATGTGTGGTCCGGGCCCGATGTCAAAGGCTGTGGAAAATATGCTGGACAATCTGGGTGTGCCGCGTGAAATGTTGCATTTCGACGACTTCGGCGCATAACAAGTCATTCAAACATGATAATAATAGAATCGGGGAAAGAAATTTATTCTTTTCCCGATTTTTTTTAAACTATTCTAAGTATGAACATGTTATCCTTAAAAATCAAAGGCAAGGGGCGAGTTGTTACGAAAGAATTACAAAGAAAATACATTTCTTTTGTAATATAGTGCAGCGTTTTGCGTTTTGAATACATCATACTTGTATATGATATTAAAATTGTAATAGAATATGAAAGCGTTGATATTATCTTTTTTTGCAGTAATCTTAGGTTATTCACTTATCTTCAATGAGAAGAAAACAACTGACCGGCCTGTTATAAAGGATAGTAATTCCGTGTATGTCGACAGACCGGTCAATATGCAGATTTCCGATTCCGTTATGATATATAGAGATCAGACCGCATCTGTTCTGTGATTTAGTTAGAGTTTGTTGTTTACCTGTGTTGTTTTGCTTATGTAGTACCCACTCTATCACCTGGTAAAAACGAGGTTTATAATTCGTTGTATGCAGGTATTTCTTCCAAAAAAGTATATGTCCGGTTATTATAGTCAATTTTACAGCAATAGTGATTTAAGCCGTTGCTGACGATCAGGTATTCGACATGTAGCACCATGTTATAACGGGCTATCTGGTCGAAAACAGTGTTGGTAATGTTTATATGGGGGGCTTTGTACTCGACGATGACCAGAGGTTCCAGAAAACGGTTGTAAGCAACCGTGTCGCAACGTTTGGATGTTCCATTCAGCTTGACCAGCACTTCGTTTGCCAGTAGTTCTTTCGGGTAGCTTTTTCGGGTGATCAGGTAATTGACAAAATGCTGACGTACCCATTCTTCGGGAGTGAGAGCCACATATTTTTGCCGTACAGGATCGAAGATCGTACGCTTTCCATCTTTTTCTGCTACTTTAGGTGCGAAACCAGGTAAGTTTAATGCAAGCATTTATTATATTTGTTCTTTTATTCTGTAAAAATAGACCATCAAAGGTAGTGATTTATGAAAACAAAACAAGAAATTGTCGAGAATTGGTTGCCGCGCTATACGGAGCGGAAGCTGGAAGATTTCGACAAATATATCCTGCTCACCAACTTTACGAAATATGTGGAACTGTTTGCCGACCACTTTAATGTTCCGATCTTGGGACTGAAAAACTCCATGCCGAACGCGGCGGCCAATGGCATCACGATTATCAATTTCGGGATGGGGAGCGCGAATGCGGCGACAATTATGGATTTGCTATCGGCAATAAAGCCGACTGCCGTCCTCTTTTTGGGGAAATGCGGAGGATTGAAGAAGGCGAACAACCTGGGAGATTATGTCATGCCGATTGCGGCTATCCGAGGAGAAGGAACTTCGAATGAATACCTGCCGGCAGAGGTTCCGTCGCTCCCGGCTTTCTCGATGATGCGTGCCATCTCGTCCGCCATACGTGACCGGGGGAAAGACTACTGGACCGGAACCGTCTATACGACGAACCGGCGGGTATGGGAATATGACAGTGATTTCAAGAACTACCTTCGTCGTACACACGCTACCGGTATCGATATGGAGACGGCTACCTTGTTTACGGCAGGCTTTGCAAACGAGATCCCGACAGGAGCTTTATTGATGATTTCCGACAAGCCTATGGAAGAAGCTGGGGTGAAAACGGAAGCCAGCGATCGTGAGGTGACCCGGAATTTTGCGAAAGAGCATGTAATGTTGGGAGTGGAAGCGCTTCGCCAGATTATTGATGGAAAGAAGACGATTCGTCACATCCGCTTCAGTTGGTAATTTTAATTGAGATCGCACACAAATATGGCAAAAAAAGAATATACATACGAGGAAATATGTCGGGATATCGTTGCAAAAAAATTCGCTCCTGTCTATATAATGATGGGTGACGAACCATTTTTTATGGATCAGATAACAGACCTGCTACTCGAAAATGTATTAGAAGAATCCGAACGGGATTTTAACCAGATTATCATGTACGGAGCAGATGCGGATGCAGCATCTATAATTAACGCAGCCCGCCGTTTCCCGATGATGTCAAAATATCAGTTAGTGGTTGTCCGGGAGGCTCAATTAATTCGTGATATCGAGCTTCTGTCGAACTATGTTAAGAACCCATTAATGTCAACCGTTTTGGTTGTCAATTATAAATATAAAAACTTAGATCGCCGCAAGGCGCTGGCTTCTGCGACGGACAAAACCGGAGTGTTGTTCGAGTCCAAAAAGATTCCTGACTACAAGATGCCGGCATTTATCGCTTCGTTCATGCAACTGCGTTCGATAGGGATAGACGGAAAGGCGGCCCAGATGCTTTCTGACTTCCTTGGAAACGATTTAAGCCGCCTGAGTAAGGAATTGGATAAGCTGGCACTGATCCTGCCTGAAAAAGGCGCAAAACGCATCACGCCGGAATTGGTGGAGCAAAATATCGGAATCAGTAAAGAATACAATAACTTTGAACTGATAAAGGCACTTGCCATGAAAGATGTCTTGAAGGCGAACCGTATTGCTCAATACTTCGAGAAGAACCCGAAAAGCAATCCGATTCAGATGACCCTTCCTGTATTATTTAACTATTTCTCGAACCTCCTGATTTGTTATTATACGAAGGATCGTTCCGAAGCCGGCTTGATGGCGGCACTCGGACTTAGAGGAACATTTCAGGTGAAGGATTATCTTTTAGGGATGCGAAACTACTCGGCGATGAAAGTGTTCAACCTGATCAGTGAGATCCGTATGACGGATGCCCGTTCGAAAGGAGTGGAAAATACTTCTGTTTCCGATGCCGAACTTTTAAAGGAATTGCTCTATAAAATCCTGCATTGACAGGTTTTTGAAAGCATATTTTTATCTGAGAGGGCGTTTTTTCTGGAATAACTGAAAAGTTGAACAGAAAAAATGCCCTTTTTCTTTTGTCTTTCAATACTTTATCTTGATTTTTCATATCTGAGATTTTCATATTTCTATTTTTCGGCCCCTCATTCATAAGAAACGCAGCGTAGGAGTAGATAAGCTCCACGTTCAACTATCAAAATGTCACTCCACCTCATGAAAATTCATTTTCCATAGCATGAAAATAAAATTTCTATAGCGGGTAATATTTTTTAACATATCTATTTGCATAGGATTATTCTTTTTGTCTGTCGAAATGACAAAATAATTTTTGACAAAATAGAAACTTTTGGTAAAAAATACTGAGGGTTGAAGGAAAGAAGAGTGATAGTGTCATTTTGGCAGTTTCAAAAATAACTGAAAAAACAATCTGTACTAATTTGTAAACAATATTAATGATATTACAGTTGTAAACTTCCATAAAGAAATCAATTGAGTTATTTTTTTGTTCTACTTGCAAACGGATGTTTACTGATATTACAAATGTATCTATTTACAAATGTAATAAATTTAACCAGCCATCCTTATTTTAGACAATACTGTTTTATTCTATATAAGTAAAATATATTCAGTTTATTATGTGAAATATGTGATTTGATACATTAATATGTTGATCACAAGACTATACAAATGGCTGTAAATATAGAGATGGGAAAGTTTTGCGTGATTGGTAATAATATGGTTTTCAGATAATAGTAGTTCTTTATTAAAGTTGAGATTTAACCTGTATTTAGTTGGTTTCTGTAGGATTTACATTTATAACAGTACAACAATGTCATTTATGGTTACAAAAGTATATGTTTAAGTTTATACAATTAAATTGCACAATTGAGAATTATAGTGTATATTTGTATCGTCATTGATTTGTGTATATTTTCTCTATAAAAACAGACATAATGACAGTATTTTTGTAAACAAATTAGGAATTACTAAGATGATAGAACGTATTACCCAAATCATGGAGCGTGAAGGTTTGACTCCTTCTAAATTTGCAGAAGCAATCGGTATTCAGCGTTCAGCGATGTCACATATTTTGAACGGAAGAAATAATGTAAGTCTGGATGTCCTAATAAAAATTCTGGATCGATTCGCTTATGTGGATTCCGACTGGCTTCTTTTCGGTAAAGGCGAAATGGAACGAAATCGTATGCCAACACAGCCCGATTTGTTCTCAAATACGGCGATAAATCCATCCGGAGGGCAAGTTGCTCTTGAATATCGCAAGGAAATGAGGGTTGATACACCTGTAAACAGCATCAAACAGCCTGTTGTTGAGCAAATTATACAACAAGAAACAGTTACTAAAAAAGTAAGTAAAATAATGGTATTTTATTCCGATAATACATTTGACACTTTTATTTCTGAAAAAAACAAGAAAGAATAGCTTGTTTTGGTTTATATACCATATTCATGTATCTTTGTATAGAATTAGACTAATCATATTATATGAAGAAGTACATGCTTGACATGAAGGTGACTGAAAACTGTAGCCTTCACAAAAATTACTGCCTGCTTAAACTAACATCTGATCAGATCCTGCCGGAAATGCTGCCGGGACAGTTCGTACAGGTACGTGTAGATAACTCTCCTACAACATTTCTTCGTCGTCCGATCTCAATTAATTATGTCGACAGAGCGACCAATGAACTGTGGTTGCTCGTCCAGTTGGTCGGTGACGGAACACGCCGGATGGCTGAGTATAAGCCGGGTGATGTTGTTAACATCATGTTGCCTTTGGGAAACGGTTTCACGCTGCCTGCCGATAAAGAGCAAAAATTACTGCTGATCGGTGGTGGTGTCGGGACAGCTCCGATGTTGTATTTGGGGGCCATCCTGAAAAAAGCCGGTTACACACCTACGTTCCTTTTGGGAGCTCGTTCTAAGGAAGATGTGTTACAATTGGAACAGTTCGAACAGCTTGGAACAGTGTATGTTACAACAGAAGACGGCTCATTGGGCGAAAAGGGATATGTGACCAATCATTCCATCTTGAAAGATGTACATTTCGACCGGATTTACACTTGTGGACCTAAGCCGATGATGGTGGCTGTTGCCAAATATGCCCATGCAAACTCTATTACATGCGAAGTCTCTCTTGAAAACACAATGGCTTGTGGTATAGGAGCTTGCTTATGCTGTGTGGAGAAGACCAAAGATGAGCATCATGTGTGTGTATGTACTGAAGGACCTGTATTTAATATTGAAAATTTGACATGGCTGAATTAAACGTAAACATCGGTAATTTGCAATTGAAGAACCCGGTCATGACGGCATCGGGTACTTTCGGATATGGCATTGAGTATTCGGACTTTATGGATATCTCCCGCTTGGGTGGTATTTTTGTGAAAGGAACAACGATCCAGCCACGCGAAGGGAATTTGTATCCCCGTATGGCGGAAACCCCTTCGGGAATGTTGAATGCTGTAGGTTTGCAGAATAAGGGGGCGCAATATTTTGTCGATCATATCTATCCGGAGATAAAGGACATCGACACGAACATGATCGTAAACGTGAGCGGTTCCTCTGTGGAAACGTATGTGGAATGTGCTGAGAAGATAGCGGATTTGGACAAGATTCCGGCGATCGAACTGAATATTTCCTGTCCGAATGTGAAGCAGGGAGGTATGGCTTTTGGTGTGACGACTTGTGGGGCAAGCGAAGTGGTGAAAGCTGTCCGCAAGGTTTATCCGAAGACCCTTATTGTAAAACTTTCCCCTAATGTGACCGACATTACGGAGATTGCCAGAGCGGTCGAAGCCGAGGGAGCAGACTCTGTTTCGTTGATTAATACTATGCTGGGGATGGCCATTGACGCGGAGAAGCGTAAACCGGTATTATCTACAATAACCGGTGGTCTTTCCGGTCCTTGCGTAAAGCCGGTTGCCTTGCGGATGGTATGGCAGACTTATAAGGCTGTGAAGATTCCTATTATCGGTCTGGGAGGTATTTCGAACTGGAAAGATGCGGTGGAGTTCATGCTGGCCGGAGCTACAGCAATCCAGATCGGGACCTACAATTTTGTAGATCCAGCCGTTGGTATAAAGGTTATCGAAGGGATGAACGACTATTGTGACAGACATGGTTTTTCGTCTGTCCGCGAACTGATCGGAGCTTTGGAAGTATAAAAACAGGATGAGATAATCCTTTTCGGAATAACAAATTAAAGAAAAGCCTGTAAAACGACTTATTTTATGTGTTTTACAGGCTTTTTTCTTGTAATTTTATTCGTTTGGAATATCATTATTCCAATAATTATAATATCTTTGTTCGTATATAAAATAAACCTTGGATTTGTAATATCTAATTAATAAATTATAGAAGAAAAACATGAAGATCAGACATCTTTTTTTGCTATGTCTAATAGCGATATCAGCGACGCTGAGTGCAAATGGAAAAACTGTAATTCCAATTACGACCGATGACATTAGCCTTATTTATAAGGTTAATGATAAAAATGGCCGCCTGTATCAATCTTATCTGGGACAAAAACTGTCATTTGATTCGGATATCGTACAATTACCTTTCGGTAATGAAGCCTATCTGACACATGGTATGGAAGATTATTTCGAGCCGGCTATTCGTGTTTTGCATAATGACGGTAACCCGTCATTGCTCCTAAAATATGTCTCCCACGAAAACAAACAGCTTCAGCCGGGAGTCAACGAGACGGTCATTCTTTTGAAAGATGATAAATATCCGATCGAAGTAAAATTGCATTTCATCGCTTATCCAAAGGAAAACATCATCAAGGAATATGCGGAGATTTCACATCAGGAGAAGAAACCTGTAACCCTTTATAATTATGCTTCCTCTTTATTGCATCTGAATGGCAGCAAGTATTTTCTGACTGAATTTGCAGGAGATTGGGCCCACGAAGTCAATATGAAGGAAACCGAGCTGGCTTTTGGTAAGAAGATGCTGGACACCAAGTTGGGAAGTCGTGCCAACATGTTTTGTTCTCCGTTCTTTTTGCTTGCTCTGGACAGGAAAGCGGAAGAGAATGCCGGAGATGTATTATTTGGCACTATCGGATGGACAGGTAATTACCGTTTTACGTTCGAAGTAGACAACGAGAATGGCCTGCGTATCCTTTCCGGTATCAACCCATATGCATCGGAATACTCGTTGAAGCCGAACGAAGTGTTCCGCACGCCGGAATTTATTTTTACCTATAGTGCCAAAGGAAAGGGCAAAGCCAGTCGTGATTTCCAACGTTGGGCACGCAAATATCAGTTGAAAGACGGCGAGAAGTCTCGTATGACATTGCTGAACAACTGGGAAGCGACCTATTTTGACTTTAATGAAGACAAGTTGGTGAATATTATGGATGAAGCCGTTGCATTAGGAGTCGATATGTTCTTGCTTGACGATGGCTGGTTTGCCAATAAGTATCCCCGCAGCAGTGACCATCAGGGATTGGGAGACTGGGAAGAAACCGTTACCAAGCTGCCTAACGGTATCGGAAAGCTGGTGAAGGAAGCGACGGACAGAGGCATTAAGTTCGGTTTGTGGATCGAACCGGAAATGGTAAACCCTAAAAGCGAGTTGTATGAGAAACATAAGGATTGGGTGATCCATTTGCCGAATCGTGACGAGTATTACTTTAGAAACCAGATGGTTCTGGATTTGACTAATCCGAAAGTACAGGATTATGTATATGGCGTGGTTGACAATCTTATGACGAAATATCCGGGTATCGCCTATTTCAAATGGGATTGTAACAGCCCGATAACGAATATCTACTCTCCGTATCTGAAAGATCAGCAATCCCATTTATATGTTGAGTATGTACGCGGCCTGTATAATGTATTGGAACGGATCAAACAGAAATATCCGAATCTGCCGATGATGCTGTGTTCCGGTGGTGGTGGCCGTTGCGACTATGAAGCGTTGAAGTATTTCACTGAGTTCTGGCCAAGTGATAATACGGATGCCATCGAACGTATCTTTATCCAGTGGGGGTATTCCCACTTCTTCCCCGCTAAAAGCATGGCTGCCCACGTAACGAGTTGGGGAAAACAGCCGGTTAAGTTCCGTACGGACGTAGCCAGCATGTGCAAGTTAGGTTTCGATATCCGTATCCATGAAATGAACCAGGCGGACCAACAATATTGCAAGGAAGCGGTGGCTAACTTCAAACGTCTGGACGATGTCATTCTGGACGGCGACCAATACCGTTTGCAATCGCCTTATGAAAGCCAGCATGCTGCCGTTATGTATGCCAGCGGTAATGCAGACAAAGCTGTCCTGTTTGCCTTCGATATCCATCCGAGATATGCAGAATCGATGCAACCTCTTCGTTTACAGGGATTGAAGAAGGATGCCCGTTATGAACTGAAGGAAATCAACTTGGTTCCGGGTACACAATCCAAATTGGCCTGCAATGGCAAAACGTTCTCCGGAGAATTTCTGATGAATGTCGGCATTCCTGTGTTTTCAAACCGGCCGACAAATAGTCATGTGATTGAAATTACAGAGGTCAAGTAATCAAACAAATACTTATATTTGCGTGTTACTAATGTGATAAGTATGTTAGAACAGATAAACGACATATTACACAATACGGTTATTACCCCCTACACGGCAGCCGTAAAGCTGCTGATCAGTTTCCTCTTGGGAGCAGTCATTGGGATAGAGCGCCAATTTAGAAGACGGGAGGCGGGAATGCGTACCTTTACATTGATTTGTATGGGTTCGACTGCTGCCATGCTGGTCTCTATCTGGATTCCGCAATGTTATCCTAATTTCTTGAATGGCGATCCGGGACGTATTGCGGCACAAGTGCTTTCGGGTATCGGTTTCCTCGGAGCAGGGGCGATTATCCAAAGCCACGGGAGCGTGCATGGACTGACGACGGCTGCTTGTATCTGGGTAATGGCGGTAATAGGTTTGGCAGTGGGAGCCGGAATGTATATTCCGGCTGCTATTGCAACTGTCATAACACTTTTCATTCTGGTCAGCCTGGAACATTTGGAGAGAAGAATGTTCCTGAACGGTGTCAACAAGATACTGACTATCACCTGCTCTACGGCAACACCCGATTTAAAGGCAGTTCGTAAAATATTGGAAAGTAAAGGCGTTTTTATCGTGAGTGTCTCTTTCGAGACATATTATAAAGAGGACCGGTCCGTTATCACATACAAAGTGAATGTAAAGGCGATTTCCTCCTATACGAACTTATTCAACGATATTCGGAGTTTAGGTATTGTTACACAAATCAGATTGATGGCATAAGCCATCAATCCAATTCTCCTTTCAGCATTCTTCCTGCAATGCGAGCCGAATCTTCAACGTATTTTTTGCAAGGGCGCTTCTGATAATATTCTTGCGTACGGGCGGCCGGTGCCGGTGTCGTAGTTGCTGCGTCTTCAGGAGGCAAAAGGCGGCGACAGATGATTGTTTCGTTTTTCTCCTTGAATATGTCAGCCATTTTTTGCACTATTGCATAATTCTTGGTGCGGGCTTCCTGGTCGGTAATATCCTGAACCGGATATTTAAACCCCGCCAGCATAGCCATTGCGCTGACTGTTCCGCAAACTTCGCGCATACGGCCTACACCTCCTCCAAAAGAGACAGACATTTTCTTGGCTGTCTCCATTTCCAACTCAAAGACATCCGAGTAAGCCAGAAAGACAGACTGTGCACAATTATAACCTGCTTCAAAATTCCGAACTGCACGGTTTACTCGCTCTTCAATATCAAAGTCTTTCATGATGCTCTTCGCTTGTTAATATTCATAATCGACGCAAGCCCTGTCTGCCTTGACTGGACCGATGATGCCTTTGGATATGGCTACATGTTCGGGATGGTTGGCATACGTACTGACATCTTCAAGTGTGTCCAGCTCTGTAGTCAGGATGATATCCCATGTCTCTGCCGGATTCACGTTAAAATCTACGCGGATCATGCGCAACACGTCAATCTTATCGAGCAATGCTTCTAATCCCGTTTTGATTTCCTGCATTTTAGCCTGTTTGTCGGCCGGAGTTGCAAACTCCTTCAATTTGAACATTACGATGTGTCTGATCATTTTTCTCTTATTATTTGTAGTTACATTTTTTCATCCAGATAGGAATCTTTATAGCCTAAGAAGTACAGGATACCGTCGAGACCGATCGTTGAAATAGACTGTTTGGCCGTAGCCTTTACTTTCGGCTTGGCATGGAAAGCGATTCCGAGACCGGCAATACTGATCATCGGCAAATCGTTGGCACCGTCTCCGACAGCGACCGTCTGGCGAATATCCACATTTTCGACCTGTGCAATGAGACGGAGCAGCTCCGCTTTGCGTTTCCCATCGACTATGTCGCCGACATGACGTCCGGTCAGCTTTCCGTTTTCCACTTCAAGTTCGTTGGCATAGACATAGTCGATGTTGTATTTCTGTTTCAGATAGTTACCAAAATAGGTAAATCCTCCGGAAAGGATCGCAATCTTGAAACCGACCTTTTTCAAGATACGCATCAGGCGGTCCACCCCTTCGGTAATCGGTAGGTTCTCGGCAATTTCCTGCATAACAGAAACATCCAAACCTTTCAACAAGGCACAACGTTGGCGGAAACTTTCACAGAAGTCGATTTCTCCCCGCATGGCCGCTTCGGTAATGGCTTTCACTTGATCGCCAACACCGGCCCGGATAGCCAGTTCGTCGATCACTTCCGTCTCGATCAGTGTCGAATCCATATCGAAGCAGATCAGGCGGCGCATACGTCGGAACATGCTTTCTTCCTGAAAAGATATATCCATCTCCTGCTCGGCGGAGAGTTTCATGAAATCGGCCTTCATCTGTTCCTTGTCCCTCGGCGTACCGCGCACGGAGAATTCCACACTGGCTTTCGGCGTACGGGCATTTTCGTCCAAAGGAATACGTCCCGTCAGGCGCTTGATATCGTCGATATTCATATCTTGATCGGCAACAATACGTGTGACACCAGCAATTTGCCGGGCAGTCAGTTTCCGGCCCAAGATCGTTATGATATACCGATTCTTACCCTGCATGGAAACCCATTGGTTATAAGCCTCTTCGGAGATCGGGTTGAAACGTATATTCACATCGAGCTCGTAGCTCTTAAAGAGTAATTCTTTCAGAATATCCCCCGAATTGCCTTCACTACTTTGAAACAAGATGCCTAAAGAGAGGTTGTTGTGGATGTCAGCTTGACCGATGTCCAGGATAACCGCATTATTTTTGGCCAGTATCTCGGTAAGGGCGGCGGTCACTCCCGGACGATCCGTACCATTTATGTTTATCAGTATTATTTCGTCTTTTTGTTCCATTATGATTGTAATTATGAAGCGAAGAAACAAATAATTCTTTTAAGTAAAAAACATTTTCTTTAAAATAAGCTACACTTTCTGTATCTTTGTTCATCTATTATTCAAACTTGTGCATTAATGAAGCGATTCCTCATGTCTGCGGTATGCAGTTTCTACTCCATAATGGCGTTCGGCCAAATTCAAATTGGAGATATAAAGGAAGTTATCCAAGAAAAAAAGCGACAGTCGGTGTGGCAATCCTATATCAAGACAAGATCTTTACATTATCCGACAATCAGCAATACCCTTTAATGAGCCTTTTTAAGTTTCATGTGACTGTGGCTGCTTTGAAAAAGATGGATAGGGAACATATTCCCTTAGACAGTACGGTGTGCATAACACGTGAACAAATGCATGAAAACACATATAGCCCTTTGAGAAACAAATATCCCAATCAAGGAATACACATATCATTGCGTGATATAATAACGTATACGATTATTTATAGCGACAATAACACGTGTGACTGGCTCATTGATTTTGCTGGAGGGATAAAAAAGGTGGATACTTTCATCAAATCATTGGGCATCAAGAAACTGAATTTGACAGAGACGGAACATAGCATGCACGAAAATATCATGAATAGCTATAATAATTGGAGTTCACCTTTGTCAGTCGTACAATTGATAAAGAAAATATATACGGATGAGATTTTATCTGCAACATCTTTCGCATTTCTGGAAGAAACCATGCTCAACTGCTCGTCCGGAGAAAATAAACTGAAAGCCGGTCTGCCTCCCAATGTCAAGATCGGACATAAGACGGGACATTCGGATCGTACTTCGGATGGCTTACAGATCAGTGAAACAGATGCCGGCGTTATCTATTTACCTGATGGAGAAAGATGTTACATTGCGGTCTTGATAAAAAATTCTTTAGAATCGGACGAAACCAATGCCCGTATTATGGCAGACATCACTCGTGTCATTTATCACAGTTTACAAAAATGAGTAAAATTCGGCATGGACTGCACATCACATGCAAATCCATGCCTATATCATGAAAAATTATTAGAATTGTGATGTATTATTTCCTTATCGCTTCTACTTCTTCTGCACGGACAGGGATCTTTTTACCTAACAGGCGAGCGCCGTTTTCGGTGATCAGATAATCCTCTTCGTTGCGAATACCGCTGAAATCTTTGTATGTGAACAACTTGTCGTAATTGATAAATTCAGTGAACTTGTTCTGGCTTCTCCAAAGGTCCATCAGTTCGGGGATAAAATAAACCCCCGGCTCGATAGTCAGGACAAAGCCCGGTTCCAGTTTACGTCCGAGGCGGAGAGACTTGCGTCCGAATTCAGTGCTTTTCGGTTGGCCGTCATAGCCGACGTACACTTCGCCCAGGTTTTCCATATCGTGGACATCCAGCCCCATCATATGTCCCAGACCACAAGGCATGAACATGGCATGGGCACCGGCTTTTACGGTCTCCATCGGGTCGCCTTTCACGAATCCCAAATCTTTCAAGCCTTCCATAATCACTTTGCAGGACAATTCATATACATCGACAAACGGGATACCCGGACGCAGGGCCGCAACAGCCGCTTCGTGGGCAGCCACCTGGATATCGTAGATCTCACGTTGGCGAGACGTGAACTTGGCATCGGCAGGAATCGTGGACGACATGTCACCGGCATATCCCATCTCTGTTTCGGCACCAGCATCGAGCAGAAGCATATCACCGCTCTTGATCATATTGCTATGGTCGTGATTGTGCAACGTCTGTCCGTTGATCGTCGCGATGATCGGGAAGGAGAGTTCGTAATTGTTTGCCAAAGCCACTTCGGCGACTGCGGCGGCCACTTCGCTTTCGCGAATACCCGGACGAACGGTGCGCATGGCGGCCAGATGCATATCGGCTGTCACGATACAGGCCTTTTCTATTTCAGCAATTTCTTCTTCACTCTTATAGTTACGCTGGTTGACTACGCCCATAATGAAAGGAACGGACGGTTTTTCGGCTCCAGGAACGACACCTAACCATTGGAATAGCTTGATCTGGTGTTCGGCGCGGTAAGTCGGCAGATAATGGATGGGTTGGCCTTTCTGCTGCGCGTTCTTCAGATATGTTTCGATTTCCTTGAACGGACGGACTTCGATGATACCGGCGGCTTCGCTCTTTTCCTTCAGTGTCGGCTGCGTTCCCATCCAAACGATCGCGTCGATTGTCAATTCGTCGCCGAAAATGATCTCGCGGTCGTTGTCTATGTCGATGATGGCGGACAGTCCGGCGTAGGGAAGTCCGAAGAAATACAGAAAAGTGGAATCCTGGCGGAAATGGTATGTGTTATCGGCATAGTTCATGCCGGACTCATCGTTGCCTAAAAATAATAACAGGCCTGAACCTATCGTCTGTTTTAATTTAGCCCTGCGGGCGATATAAGTTTCTTTTGCGAACATGATATTATAAATTTAATTTAATGCTATCAAAGATAAGAATAAATTGTAATCCGTACATATCCGGGGTGTATTATTTTTTATACGCCTCCTACGGCTCTTAAAAATCCGGATTTTGGTTTTATCAAAATGTCACTACCACCCCATCAAAATCGAATTAGTAGTGCATCTATTTGGAATTAGTATAGCGGGTAATATTTTTTAACGTTTCATAATGCACTACTTTATCTTTATAAAGATGACAAAATGGTAATCCGGTCGGGGAAATTAACGGACCGGATGAACCGTCGAACCGTTTATGTAGGTAAGGGCGGCTCCTATGGCAGTTCTGTATTCCGAATACTTGGGGATCAGGAAACGGGCACCATACATTTCTTCCAGCTTGGGGAAGATTTCCTTGCACTGAGGCAGCTGCGTCAGGTTACCGATCAAGACGAAATCCTGTATCGGGCTGTTGAGAGCTGACAGGATGGCGGCCTGGCCGATCGATTGCAGGACCATGTGGATGATCCCTGAAGCGATATCTTCAGGAGAGGCGTTGCCGTCCGCTTTTCCGAAGTTGGAGGCGGTGGCATCCAGCGGAAGGTCGGGCAGAGGCCGGTTGCAGATATCCTGTATCTGGAGGTCGATATTCGTCAGAGTTCCCTTCAAAGCCATATCGGAGATCTGGTGGATGTCTTGCGTTTTCAGGAGCAGGCGGGAGAGTCCAAGCAAGGTTCCGCCTCCGACACCGATCCCGCCGATATGTTGGATATGCTGTCCATCCACCTTGACGAAAGAGGTTCCCGTTCCCATGCTTACGACGATCAGGCGCTCCAGCGAAGCGGCATATTGGGCACCGAGGCCATTGGCAAGGAATTCATCTGTCTTGGCTGTCGGCAAGCCGTATAGTGGCTGGTCGATAAAGGCACTTCCCACACCTGTCAGCATTACCATCTCGATCTCCGGCAAGGTGATTCCGTTGTCATAGATATATTTACCGAAAGCCCCGAAGAGCGAGGTGACCGGATCTGTCGCCTTGACGAACATTGGTGATTTGATAGTCTTGTTTTCCACTCCGACAATCTTGGTTGTGCTTCCACCGACATCGATACCTATTACTACGCCCATATTTTCATGATTTAGTTGTAACTTTCTATCTGTTTTCGCTTGCAAAGTTATAACTATTTCTTACATTGTCCCGGCAAATATAACCTTTATATAACATGAAGATACGGCAGATAATGGCGCTTACCGGCGCAGCAGTCGTATGCGGAAGCGGCCGAGAAGACCACGAAGTGCAATGCGCTTTCGCCAGCGACCTGATGAGCGATGTCCTGACACTGGATTGCAACGGAGTGCTGCTCGTCACAGGTTTATGCAATATGCAGACGATTCGGACGGCAGAGATGGCGGATGTTTCTTGCATCCTGTTTGTGCGGGGGAAAAAGGCGACTCCTGAAATGCTGCAACTGGCAGCGGAAAACGATATGATCCTGATAGAAACGGACCACTCTATGTATCACACGGTCGGTGAGCTCTATTGCAACGGCCTTCCGCCGATCTATTAAGTAAAGGAGGTGAAGATATGCAATTCAGATTTGAACTGGAAGGAGGCAACTTCTCAAAAGCCGGCTCTGCTTCGAGCCAGATAAAGAAGGTGTTGAAACAACTATCCATCGATCCGCGCATCATCAAGCGGGTAGTTGTCGCCCTTTATGAAGCCGAGGTCAATGTTGTTGCCCATGCCTGGCGTGGGACGGTGTTGGCCGATATCGAAGCCGACAGGATCAGCCTTCTTCTGCAAGACGAAGGCCCCGGTATTCCCGATATCGACCAGGCGATGCAGGAAGGATTCTCCACTGCTTCGGCTGCCGTTCGTGAGATGGGCTTCGGTGCAGGTATGGGACTACCCAATATGAAGAAGAATGTAGATGAATTAATGATCGAGAGCAAAGTGGGAGAAGGTACGACCGTTCGTATGCTGACCTATTTCTCCGCAAATGCCAGATAGCCATGGAAGAAACGAAGTTTTACCACGCATTGAAAATAGACAATGACCGTTGTGTCGGCTGTACCCATTGTATGACAAAGTGCCCGACCGGTGCGATCCGCATTCGCGAAGGGAAAGCCTCCATCCGCAAAGGTTGGTGTGTGGACTGTGGCGAATGTCTGAAAGCCTGCCCGGCGGAAGCTATCTATGTGGAGCAGGACGACTTCCAGAAAATCTTCGACTATAAGGCGCGTGTCGTGCTGGTTCCGACGGTCTTTATCGGGCAGTTTTCCAAATATACGACGGAGGAGGAGATTTTCAGTGCACTATATGAACTGGGGTTCACCCATGTGTTTCAGGTCGAGTTTACGGCAGATATGATCCATCGCGAGATGTTGCGGCAGATGGAACAAGCGGAGGAAAAGCCTGTTATTAGTTCGTTCTGTCCGGCTATCGTCCGGCTGATACAGGTGCGCTTTCCGGCTTTGGTCGATAATATCCTGTTGGTGAAATCGCCGGTTAATGCGACAGCTACCTATTATCATAAAATGCTGGAAGAAGACGGTTTCTTGTCCGAAGAAATCGGTATTTTTTATGTGACGCCTTGTGCAGCCAAAATCGCGGCCTTGAAAGGTGCGGAAGGCTATTCGTCTACGATCAAGGGCGTGATCAATATGGATACATTATATAATAAGGTATACCATATCCTGAAAAACCGTCCGAAGGATTATAAACCCAAATGTATTCTCCCACCGTCCCTAACCAAAAAGGAGATGCGTTGGAGCCAGACCGGAGGAGAAGCCAAGCATTTTTCCGGCCGTTGCCTGGCGATTGATGAGATACACAATGTCATCGAGTTTTTGGAACGGATGGAATCGACAACCGAAGTCCGCAATGTGGATTTCCTGGAACTGCGTGCCTGTGACCGGAGCTGCGCGGGCGGTGTGCTGGCTGTTGCTAACCGTTTCCTTACTGCCGAGCGGGTAATGAAGCGTTCGATGAAGCGTGATAAGGCTCCGCTGATCTATTCCGACCGCTTGGAAGCGTTGTCCTATCTGAAGCAGCACATCACCATTCGTCCGCTTCAGCCCAACCCGAAGCTGCGATACGAAGGAAGTATCGAAGAAGTCCTGAAAAAGATGGAGCTGGTGCGCAAGTTGATGTGTCACCTGCCCGGTATCGATTGCGGGGCCTGCGGTTCGCCCAATTGCCAGACGTTGGCAGAAGATATCGTCCGCCATGAAGCGCAGTTCAGCGATTGTGTCTTTATGCAGCGTAATATGGAAAAACATGGGAAATTGGATAAGGAGCATGCTTTCCGCCTGATCGAGAAGACGTGGGGAAAAGACCGGTTGAATAAAGATTGTTATAAGAAAGGAGCTAAATATGAAGGTCAGTGATTTGGTAAAAGAATTGAACTTAACCGTTTTTTGCGGGGAGGCAGGGTTGGACGCGGAGATTTCCGGCGGTTATACCAGCGACCTGTTGAGTGATGTAATGGGACATATTGACGAAGGGATGTTGTGGATTACGATGCAGACGCACCAGAATATTTTAGCTGTCGCCACCCTGAAAGATGCAGCCGCCGTCCTGATCGTTAACGGGGCTTCGCCGGACGAGGAGACGCTTGATAAAGGAAAAGAAGAAAACGTGCCTTTGCTCGGAACGCAGCTTTCCGCATTCGAGGCAACGGGAAAAATATATCACCTTTTGCAACAGGCATGAAAGAGTTCCGGGTAGACTTGCACCTGCACACTTGTCTTTCGCCTTGCGGAAGCTTGGAGATGAGTCCGCGGCAGATTGTGGAAACAGCCCTTGAACAGGGACTGGATGCGATTGCCGTCACGGATCATAACAGCACGTTGCAATGTTCCGAAATCCAGGCTTTAGGCGAAGAGTACGGACTGGTGGTCTTTGCCGGTGCAGAGGTGACGACACGCGAAGAGGCGCACTGTGTTGCCCTTTTTGCAGATAACCAGGCTCGTGCCGCTTTTCAGAAATATCTGGAAGAGCATCTGCCGACTGTCCCGAACGACCCCGAACGTTTTGGTGACCAGGTCTGGGTGAACGGCCGGAACGAGATCGTGGGGGAGGTTCCTTATCTGCTGATTTCTGCTCTTGACAGGAGTGTCGGCCAAATCGCTGCTGTCGTCAGACAATCGGGTGGGTTATTTATTGCGGCGCATGTCGAACGCCCTTCGTTCAGCCTGATCAGCCAGTTAGGATTCATCGACCCTTCCCTACCTTTGGATGCAATCGAGTTCAATGACGCTGTCCGTTTTGAGAAGCTGATGGCAGCACATGATTATTTGAAACAGTATACGGTCTACCGTGCTTCCGATGCTCATTATCCCGGACAGATCGGTACGAAATATTCCTTGTTGAAAGCCGATGCACTCGATTTCCAGCATTTGGCGATGGCTTTCCGGAAGGAAAACGGTCATATGATTGTAACGGCATGAATAATCTATCTTTCCATATCACCGATATCATGACAAACAGCATCCGGGCAAAAGCTTCGGAAATAGGTTTGTTCATAGAAGAACGGGATCTCAGAATCACGATCCGTATTGCGGACAACGGTTTGGGAATGGATGCCGGGACTATTGCCCGTGTCACAAATCCGTTCTACACCACCCGCACGACCCGTAAAGTTGGACTTGGCATCCCCTTCCTGATCCAGAATGCAGAGCAGACCGGCGGAGCTGTGTCCATAACATCCCAGCCGGGAAAGGGAACGGTGGTGACAGCCTCTTTCTGTTCCAACCATATCGACTGCCCGCCTTGGGGTGATCTTCCGGGAACGGTTGCCATGCTGATCACCGGCAATCCAGATATTAATATATGTTTTGAATATCAGGCAGTAAAAACCGTATTCTCTATTAGTACGAGTGAGATAAAAGAGATTTTGGATGGCATCCCGCTTAGTTATCCGAAAGTGATGCTGTTGGTAAAAGAGATGATCAAAGAAAATATCAGGCCTTAACCTTTTTGACCTGTTTTTGTCAAGTAGTAGTTGTAACGCTCCATCACTTCGCGAACATAGTTGAAGGTTTCCGAACCACGCAGGTAACCGTGTTTACAAACCGGATCGTTGTAATATTCCGGATCGTTTTTCAGCCGGATATATTCGGCCACATTGTCATCCCAAACATATGGATTTTTGCCATATTTCTCAGCCAGCCGTTGCGCGTCGTAAATATGCCCGATCCCAGCATTGTAGGCTGCCAGTGTGAACTTGATCTTTTCGACCGGATCGGTCACTTTCCCAAATCCCTGGCGGAAGCGGCGCAGGCAATCCACACCTGTACGGATACCAGTGTCGGGGTCTTTCAGTTCATGAGGCGTCACACCCAAAGCCTTAGCTGTATTCGGCATGATCCCCATCAGCCCTTCTGCTCCGGCCCATGAGACTACGTTTGGATTGAAGCGGGACTCCTGATAACCGATCGAGGCAAGCAACTGCCAATCCCATCCGATATTTTTGGCATGTTTGCGGAAGAGTTCATCATAAGGTGAAACATGGCCGTTCCTGACTTCCGGCAGTTCGGCGGTGATGGGTTGTTTGCTCAATTCGAAATAACGTTTCGTCAAAGCCTTGTAGACATGCGTTCCCGCCTTGTCGGATGCCCAGGCATCGATCGCCTTAGCCAGTTCAGGACTGCTTTTGCGTACGACCCATGAGGAACGTTGCATAAAACTGATCTTCAGAGAAACGTTCAGGTTCCAGAAATAAGTTTTGTTCAGGCGAGCTATATTCTCGTCGCTTACGGTGTAAGGGATTTCTCCTTGCGAGACCATGCCGATCAGGTCTTCTGTCGTTACCGTGTCGGCATCCGCTTCATGAATCCGGATACCGCCACCCAGTTCGACATCGAGGTTTTTCAGCCGTTCGAAGTATTTGGTCCCCGGTTTTACATAAACGTCTTTTCCGAGCAGTTCCGTCACGTCGGTGATTATTTTGTCGCCCTTGTTGGCCCGCTGGATCAATACTTGGCAGTCTTGTTCCTCCTGTCCGCAATAGATCAGCTTATCTTTCAAACGGTTGCTGATCTGGATCGGGTAGGCGACTACATCTGCCTCGCCTGCTTCCAGCATCTCGATCAACTTCGTTGGGCTTTCTGCGACCTTGATATTCAGTTTCAGTCCTTCCGAGCGGGCGAAATCCTTGATCAGTTCGTATTCATACCCCATCGGTTGCATTTTATACTGAAAATAGGAAGTCGAGCTGTATAACGTGACAGCGGTTATTTCGCCTTGTGCTTTCAGTTGTGGCAGGTCGATTGTCACATCGTCATCCTCCTGTCCTTGTTCCTGCCTCGTACGATTGCAGCCGGACAACAACAGCGTCACAAAAAACAAGAGGATGACCTTTTTCATTAGCTATTTAATTCTTTAATTTTTCCAAAAGAACAACATTCTCCACGTGATGCGTATGCGGGAACATGTCTACCGGCTGCACCTTCTTGACGGCATATTTCACAGAGAGCAAGCTCAGATCGCGTGCCTGTGTTGCCGGATTACAGCTTACATAAACGATACGTTCCGGCTCGGCAAAGAGGATCGTGTTGATCACATCGTCATGCATACCGGCACGAGGTGGATCTGTGATAATAACATCCGGGCGGCCGTGTTGGTTGATGAAATCCTGTGTTAGGATGTCCTTCATGTCACCGGCGTAGAACAATGTATTTTCGATCTTGTTCAGTGCAGAGTTGACTTTGGCATCTTCGATTGCTTCGGGTACATATTCGATGCCGATCACTTTCTTTGCCTGGCGGGAGACGAAATTGGCGATTGTGCCGGTTCCGGTGTACAAGTCGTAAACCATTTCATTTCCGGTCAGTCCGGCGAATTCACGGGCAACTTTGTACAGTTCGTAAGCCTGTCCACTATTAGTCTGGTAGAATGATTTCGGACCGACTTTGAACTGAAGCCCTTCCATCTCTTCGATGATATGATCTTTTCCGCGGAACACAAGAACATCCTGGTCGGTGATCGTGTCATTGCATTTTCCATTGATGACATACATCAGCGAAGTGATCTCAGGGAACTGCTCGGCGATATGAGAGAGAAGTGCTTCACGGCGTTCCACATCTTCGTAGAAGAACACTAATACCACCATCAGATCGCCTGTCGAAGCTGTGCGGATCATCAATGTGCGCACCAATCCTTCTTGATTGCGAAGGTCAAAGAACGGATAACCTTCGTGTGTCAGACAATATTCTTTGACCGCCAGACGGATGCGGTTCGATATGTCGCTTTGCAACCAACATTTGTGAATGTCGAGGACCTTGTCGAACATCCCCGGAATATGGAAACCGACTGCATTCATGCAATCGAACTTGGCTCCGGTTTTCACTTCTTCTTCCGTCAGCCACTTCTTGTTGGAGAACGTGAATTCGAGCTTGTTGCGATAGAAAGTCGTGTGTTTGGACCCTTTGATCGGAAGAACTTCTTCCATCTTGATCTTACCGATGCGCGTCAAGTTATCGATTACTTGTTTATGTTTGTAACGAATCTGCTCCTCATAGGGGAGATGCTGCCATTTACAGCCACCGCACACGCCGAAATGTTCGCAGAATGGCACAGCACGCAGGGGTGAATATTCATGAAAATATACTGCTTTTCCCTCCGCATAACTATGTTTCTTACGTGTCAGCTGTATGTCGATGACATCTCCGGGGGCGACAAAAGGTACGAATATCACCATGTCGTTCACTCGTGCGATAGCCTTTCCTTCTGCGGCTACGTCTGTTATTGTTACCTTTTCCAATAAAGGCAACTGCTTCTTATTTCTTGCCAAGATGATTAATATTTTAATTTTTGCGCAAAGATAGAGATAAAATACATCGTAAAATACTTTGCGCAAAAGATTTTGACTATCCTTATAATTGCCCTGCCTTTTCCCGACTTTCGAAAATAACCGTCATATGTTCCAATGCCCAACCGACAAGATTTTCTATATGTGGCATCAGCGTTTGACCGGTTTCCGTAAGTTGGTATTCAACTCTGGGCGGGACTTCGGCATAGACTGTTCTCGAAACAAGCCCGTCGGTTTCCAATGTCCTGAGTGTGACAGTCAGCATACGCTGTGAAATGTCAGAAATTGTTTTTTGGATGTCGCTGAAGCGCATCGTTCCATTTGTGTTTAGCGTGATCATAACAAGCATCGACCATTTGTCACCGAGCCTGCACAAGATGTCCCGGATTGGACAATTTCCTGTCGGATGAAAATTTTTCATTTTTTTTGTTTTAGTAGTGTCTTGTGTCTCAACAATAGTTACACTCGTGTAAGTAGCTTATTCATAGGTGCGTTCTTGTTTTACCGAATCAGACTACTTATCTTTGCTGCACAAAGGTAATAAACTTACTAAAAAGAACTATTGTATCACTAAAATTTTATTATCATGGCAAAGAAAGTAGCAGTTTTGGCAGTGAATCCGGTAAACGGATGTGGATTGTTTCAGTATCTGGAGGCATTTTTTGAAAATGGTATTTCTTATAAAGTGTTTGCTGTCAGCAATTCGAAAGAGATTCGTACGAACTCCGGTATTGCTTTGGTCGTAGATGATGTCATTGCAAATTTGAAAGGGCATGAAGATGACTTCGATGCGATGGTATTCTCATGCGGAGATGCTATACCTCAATTTGCTCAACATGCAGGAGAATCGTACAACCAGGACCTGATGGCTGTTATTGCAGCGTTCGGACAGAAGGAAAAAATTATGATCGGTCATTGTGCCGGAGCGATGCTGTTCGATATGGCAGGTGCCATCAATGGAAAGATGGTGGCTGTCCATCCGCTTGCAAAGCCAGCTATCCAAGGGGGAAAGGCAACAGACAACAAATCTGAGATCGATGGAAATATCTATACGGCCCAAGATGAAAATAGCATCTGGACAATGATGTCGCAGGTACTCGATGCCTTGAAATAAAAATCAGATTGTCTATTTAGAAAGAGCGGTACTTCCGGAAAATTTATAAATTTCGGGTTCGCACCGCTCTTTTTATATTTATTCGGTATCGTTTTTCTTTTTCCTTCTTGAAGGCAGGTTCGGTATATTTTCCCGGATGAAGCGCTTAAAACCACTTAAAGAGACCTTATAATAATCGGCTAATTCGGCATATGTCGCATTTTCTTCTTTCAGTTCTCTTTCGATCTGATTTTTCTGGGAAAGGAGAAATTCGGTTTTGGGACTTCCCAAAGGACGTCCTAATTTTGTTCCTTTGTTCTTGCTGGCAGTCAGTGCTTCTTTCGTACGGGCGGAAATAAGTTTGCTTTCTATTTCGGAAACAAGCCCGAATGTGAATGCCAACGTCTTGCTGTCCACGTCATCTTCAAACGAATAGCCTTCCTTGATACAATAAAGCGTCACTTTCTTTTCAATACACAACAAAATCAAATGCATTATCTCCATCAATTTCCTGCTGAGCCGAGTGACATCGGCAACGATAAGAATATCGCCTTCCTGCAAATTCTTTATCACGTCTTCGAGCCGGTTTTTCCCTTTGGGAGAATTTTTAGCATCTTTCAGCCACTTGTCAATCTCAATTTTTTTTGCTTTTGCAAATTGTTCGATTGCATTTTTCTGACTCTCTGTTTGTTGTTTATTTGAATATGTACGTATATAAGCGATTGTCATATTTCTTTATTATTTAAATTTTGTTTCATCATTTGATATATAACAGATTGGTTTGCAATATGTTCATTCTGAAAGTTAATAAAGGGGGTATACATATTGTTGTAATGATCTCCTAAACTGATGCGAATGTACGCAAATAAAAAAAACAATGAAATATTTGGTAGTTAAAAATAAATACCTACCTTTGCACCGCAATCGAAAATAAAGAGATTGTAAAAACGGGGTGTAGCGCAGTCCGGTTAGCGCACCTGCTTTGGGAGCAGGGGGTCCCAGGTTCGAATCCTGGTACCCCGACATAAAAAAGAGTCTATACAACTGTATAGGCTCTTTTTTATGTCAAATTTTGTGGATCATCCGAAATCGGGGATCATACCGAAATCCTGAGGGATTAAAATATAATCATCTC